>Ga0247810_10000027_pt1 | contig 259790 bp, 256 predicted proteins | sample UWRJL119311C1_FD_179918 | JGI IMG/M metagenome (GOLD analysis project Ga0247810, IMG submission 179918) | Plant litter microbial communities from Arlington Agricultural Research Station in Wisconsin, United States - UWRJ-L119-311C-1 | ecosystem: Environmental > Terrestrial > Plant litter >...
GTGCAGCTGAATGAGCCTGGAAGAACGGAATGGGAGGGCTTCGAGACTGGCACAAAAGCCGCGGCTTCCGGGGGCGTTACCACGGTTATTGACATGCCGTTGAATGCCATTCCTCCGACTACAACTGTAAATGGATTGAAAGAGAAGATCAAGGCGGCGCAAGGACAATGCTGGGTTGATGTCGGATTCTATGGAGGTATAATACCAGGAAACTCTGCAGAGCTGCTTCCTCTGGTAGAAGCTGGCGTAAGAGGCTTCAAGGGGTTTCTTATAGAAAGTGGTGTAAGTACTGCCGATTTGAGAACGGGAGGAAACTGACTGTTTAGGTCGACGAATTTCCGGCTGTGTCCTCTTCTGATGTCGCACTTGCTATGACCACCTTATCAAACACTCCCACAACTCTCATGTTCCATGCCGAGATGATTCCTCCCATTGCTGCATCCGTGGGAGACGACGTTCAGGTCTCAGAAGCACCTCTGGCTCCTGCAGGTGCCTTGACATCGTACTCGACCTTCCTTGAATCTCGTCCTCCTGCATTCGAAACATATGCTATTGAGCAAGTTCTCTCACTTGCTCATTTGGCACCGGACCTGCAATTACACATCGTCCATCTCTCCGCTGTAGAGGCGATCCCGATTCTTAAAAAGGCTCGCAGTGAGGGCGTTAAAATAACCGCTGAGACATGTTTCCATTATCTAGCACTGGCATCCGAGGATGTAGCAGAGGGTGACACAAGACATAAGTGCTGTCCTCCTATACGTTCCTCGCTTAACCGGGATGGCCTCTGGGCGGAACTCTCAAATCCGGACTCGGTAATTCAAACAATTGTCTCTGACCATAGTCCTTGCACACCGGAGTTAAAGTTGTTGCCAGAGAGCCTGAGCCATGGATGTGGTTCAGCTCTGGGTCATGCCACGACGAAAGGAGTGAATGGAGAGCTCATCACTAAAGAAGAAAGTCTTCAAAAAGAACGAGGGGACTTTTTTGCATCTTGGGGAGGAATCTCGTCAGTCGGCCTTGGATTGCCTATTTTGTGGACCGAAGCCACGTCTCGTTCGTCCCAGACGGCTTCAGTCAGTATCATCGACGTGGTTCGTCTCTGTGCTATCAATACATCGAAACAGGTAGGTCTCAGTCACAAGAAAGGTGCCTTACGACCTGGTATGGACGCGGACATTTGTGTCTTTGATGATAAGGCGACATTCTTAGTAGGACGTGAACAGATGCTGTTCCGTAATAAGGTCAGTCCCTATCAGGGACGAGAAATGAGAGGTGTCGTCAAGGAAACGTGGGTTCGAGCGGAGAAGGTATTCGAGCGTGGAGCAACGAACGGAGGCTTTGTCTCCAACAGCGGAGCCGTGGGTAAGTTGTTGCTAGAGAAAAGGAAGCTTTGAGGACGTTCTCCGTCGAATTGTTGGTGTGACAATTCTACGAGAGGGCAGTCTCTTGGCAGATGAACTTATGACTTATGGAGGAGAAGAGCATTGGGGGTTTATAGCATAAACGGCGCTGGTTTGGCTTTCTTAACGAGCGTGCATACATCAGCCCATCATGGAAGCCTCTGGGAGTGATTTATGACCTTGTACCATGTTTGATCGCTCCTAAACACTGCTATATATATGGAGAATTTAAATACTACGTAATAATAATGCCTTTTCCTCTATGATTACTGGAGCACGAATACCAGAAAAGCATGTCCTGTCGCTTCCCCGCACTCAACTATTGATGTATGTATAGCAACCATCCAGTAGATTTACAAGAGAACCCCTCGCGGCTCTTGCTGCCGAAGCGGAGCCGTCTACCCGCTACCCTGGTGGTGCGGAGTATGATTGTATAGTTTCATTGGCCACCTCGCGTTCGATTCGGATTTAGAGTCTACTATACGGAATTAAGGTCTGGGATAGCCGAGATAAAGCTCACTCTTCTAGGTATATTGAGTGACTCAGTCGGTAGCTTTTCGATGTTCAGACACTTGATGTTGATGTTGTGAAGCTTTCTGTTGTTGCTCAGACCTGGTAGTAACATCTACGTCCAAGGCAATATGACTTCAAGTCACGATCATGACGACCTAGAGAATGGGGGAAATTCTTCCGAGAAGAGTAGTGAAGATGTATGTTTATAAATCCCTCCTTTTATAGAAATTTTTCACTTTCTCGGAGTGTTTGGGTTCACTCAGACTGGCGAATAATTATGGAGGGCTTAATATGTTCCAATTGTTGTATCTCCTCGGATTTCTTACGCAGAGATCTGCGGAGCCTTTTCTTTTAATTCGTTGAAGGTTCTTGATAATTGAAGCTTGGCCATCAGGCTTTATGTTTGACAGATTTAACGTTTAGCAGCTTGCCATAAATTCAGCTTACGATAAGGAAACAGCTCTTTCAAAGGAAGAAGGACAGACAGTTGCGAAAACAAAATCTCACTCTATCAGACAAGTGCTTAGTCGGGCAAAATCATCGGCATCATCAAGGAAAAGTAAGAAGGCAGCTCACATTGTGAAGGAGGTCTACCCTGAGACAGACTTAGACAGTGGATTAGTTGGATGGGAAGGTCAAGATGACCCTGCCCACCCTAGAAATTTCCCAGAGAAGCGGAAATGGTTGCTCTTAGGCTTTGTCTCAGGAATTACCTTCTTAACGTATGTCACCATCACTACCAAACCAAAATAACAGCCAGCTGACAGCCATGTAGCCCTCTATCAAGTTCCATCCCAGCGCCCGGTATCTCAATCATGAATCAGGAATTTCACAATGAGAGCCAGATCCTCAATACCCTGGTCGTATCCATCTTCATTCTTGGATTTGCATTCGGTCCACTGGTGCTATCGCCACTCTCCGAAATATATGGACGAGGGTTAGTGCTAAATTGCTGCAATGTCGGTCTGGTAGTTTGGCAAATTGGTTGCGCACTGGCACCTAACATTGGCTCCTTAATCGTCATGCGTTTTATAGCTGGATTAGGTGGATCTGGCTGTTTGTCTATAGGCGGCGGAGTCATCGCAGATTTATTTCCAGTTGAGCAGAGAGGGGCTGCAAACTCCGTATTCACTCTTGGCCCCTTGTTTGGCCCTGTCGTCGGACCTATCATTGGTGGCTTTATTGCTCAACGAGCGGGCTGGAGAGTAAGTTACTTCTAGATTTGTGTATTGCCGGAACTGACATACACTTTCTAGTGGGTTTATTGGGTTCTCCTCATCGCTGGATCAATATTCACAATAGGTTTCTTCTTAGCGAATAAGGAGACAAACCATGCAGTTCTTATCCGCTACAAAACCCAAAGACTTATGAAAGAAACCGGCAGGACTGATCTGCGTTCAGCATACGATGTCTCAAAGACTCCTAAAGAGCTTACAGCTTCTGCAGTCCTCGCAGCAGGTGTCGCTCGACCTTTCCGCATGTTATTCTCATCGCCAATTCTCCCAATTCTGGCCATCTACATCTCATTCTTGTTCTCTCTCGTCTTCCTAATCTTCACAACTGTTACAGGAGTGTATATTAAGCAGTATGGCTGGCAGCCAGAGTACGTCTCTCTATTCTGTGAACTTGATTGCTCATTCTAACAGCTGAATTCTAGGATGTGTGGCTTAGCTTACCTAGGAGTAGGCTTTGGCTTTGTGATCGGCGTCATTGCCGTCGCAAAAACATCGGACCCAACGGTTCTTCGGCTCACAGCTGCGAACGGTGGTGTTTACGAGCCCGAAATGCGTCTTGCACCTTGTGTGTTTTTTGGACTTTTTGTTCCAATTTCTTTCTTTTGGTATGGATGGTCTGCAGAGAAACAAGTACACTGGGTTGTACCTATTATCGGTCTGTTGCCATTTGGCATCGGCGCTATGGGGGTCATGGCTTGTATACAAGTAAGTTTCATCACCCTCGTATATAAACCTTGAAAACAGAAGACTAATTATTGTGATCAGACCTATTTCATTGATGTAGCGGGCGTCTATGCTGCAAGTTCCGTCGCGGGGCTTACCGCTTTTCGTTGTCTTTTCGCAGCATTCTTACCGTTGGCAGCACCAAAGATGTATGAGGATCTAGGTCTCGGCTGGGGAAACAGCTTGTTGGGATTTATTGCACTAGCCTTGATCCCAGCACCACTACTGATCTACAAGTCAGGTGGTAAAATTAGGAAGAGATATCCTATAAGTATTGGATAATTGTACATGTATTTTAGGGAGCGCATCATGTTGCTGGTTAAGGGAGATGATAGGATATTGTAGCATAAAAAACCCCTTCTCGACCGTTTCAGATACTAAATGTAATTAAAAATAAGACATTAATGTTCTCCGTTACACGAAATATCATGTGATATCTTGTCTTCTCCTTTAATTTAAGCGACACAAGCTACTTTAAAGTTATGGCACTATCAACCGAAGCTTCCTATGGACAACTGTGGTCTGCTTGCAGATAGCTCGGTAAGATGTAGAGACTGCGACTTGACTTGTTCTAAGGAATTGGATCTAATAGTAATACTTTCAGGTGAACCACTTCTTGATCTTTATCGTAGTTATGGCATAATACTGACTGTAAGAAGTATCCTTCAAACTGTCATTAATCCATTTTGATTCCCACCTTCCCAATCTTCCTCAAGCCTAGGCCTACGACAAAAAGGGCCATAATGTTTCCACTAAAGCACAACCAAAACGTGGCTCGATACCCATCCATCAAGATCTCGATAGGATCACCCTTTCCTGCCATCGTGACAGTCGATGCAACAACAGCCGTGACAGCCAAACCAACACTGTTTCCAATATTAGCGATGGTATTGAATACTCCACCTGCCAGTCCATGTGTTTGTGGTGGGAATATAGTGGTGATGACCAAGTTTGCCACGGTAAAAAGCACATCTGCGCAAATAGGTGCGCAGGCGGTGGCAACGAGCGCACAAACCCAGTATGACCATCCAGGATTGATGATTGCCATGAGAAGAGGACTTATTGCCGTAATTATAGCAGAGCTCAAAACCAATGCATCTGCACGCACATGCTTGACTAGCCAGCCGGTGAGGACATTGGCAACAATGCTGGTGACAACCATCGGAAGGAAGCGAATCGAGGTCTGGATTGCAGAGAGGGTTTGCACCAACTGGTAGAACACCGCGAGAAAGTACTGGATGGCATTGAATGTGCCCCACATGAGGAAGACGGCGATGCACAGTGAAGTGAAAATTGTGTTGCTCCAAAGGGATGGTGGAATAATGACCTTCCGACCTGATCTCTCTTGCCGACGAGTATGCCACATAAATACCGGGACAAGGAGTACTGCAATCGCTGACAAAGTAATCGGTGCTGGAGCTATGAAGCTCGATGTACTACCGGCTAACACAGAAAGAACATACGAGAAAAGTCCTAAGGAAGTGCTAATGAGAGCACAACCTATCCAGTCGATCTCGGATCCCAGTCGCCCAAAAATCGTTCTGAAAGATTGCGTCTGTATTTCTTGGTCTACCGGAATTCCAAAAATGGAGATGATGAAGATTACGAATGTTAACATCGCCCCGATATAGTAACCCCAACGCCATCCAAAATTCTGAACAAAGATCCCGCCAAGAACAAGCCCAATGCTAAACCCAACGGGTTGTCCTGCTCCTAGACATGCGAAGGCAACATTGCGATACGACCCTGTTGGGAAGTTGCTCGTGATAAGTATGACCGAGGAAGGTAGACAAAGAGATAATGCTAGACCCTGAGCGGCTCGGAAGAGGATTAGCTGAAGTCCTGTCTGACAGACTCCGCAAGCAATCGTCGTCAATATGAGCAAGAAAGTCCCAATAAGATAAATCTTGCGACCCCCTATTACATCTGATACCAACCCAGAGAGAAGAAGTGTGCAACCACACGTAAGGGAGGAGACAGAAGCGGGCCACAGTAGGAGTGCATCTGGGAGGCCGAGTTCACGTCCCATAGTTGGCAAACTAACAATCAAAATCCCAATAAGCATGCAATTGATCAAACTGACACCAGAAACTGTGCCAATAATAATAGATGCTCTCCATTTCGAGAGCAGTGGGAGACCCGCATTGGTTAAATGTTCAGGTGAGTTTTCTAGTCGTCCTTTGTCTACGGAGAATCGTCCATGGAGGATGTTAGTTTTTGGAGGAGCCAGAGGGGCTTCAACTAGCTCCAATTCTATGGCCTGTGATGGGTCATGGTACTCAACAACAGTTGCAGTGGTACTACTGGCTGGCATCATAGATGGCAAGAGAAAGCCACGTAAAGGTCAATCAGGCTAACAATCTGGTGGTAACTCCGGACGAAGAACGTGTTGTGCTTCCTAGCAATATATTGAAAAGCTATCCGATCATAATCGAATCAGAACAGAGCAAGAAATGTAACCAGGTTGGAGAGACGAATAAGAGCGGGGCAGAATTGATGTCAAAAGAAGCTTGCTTACGTTGATATACCTTGCTCTTTTGGTTGCCTTCGCTTGGTATTTGCAAGGTTGAAGGACATTGAGAAATTACAAATGGATGCTAGCATATATTCATCAGTCATATAATTCCAGGAAATTTTTACTACATATAAATGCCAAACACCAAGTAGGAAGAGAAATCTGGGCAATACAGTGATATTTAAAGTTATAAGTCTAACTCAAATCAGAGGTTTATTACAACTGTCATTGTAGTATCAGTCGTTTCACCACAGAAAACCACCATAAGTTTCTGTGTACCTGTTTGTAGCGTAGCTCTCAGTGAATTTAAAATTGAGATATGGCGGTGGAATGTTGAAGATAACTCCCTTTGCAAAGCACATGATACATTTCAACAATTGGTTTGTAAGATTCGAAGCCACGGAATCAAGTCGGCACTCTTCCAAGTTGATCGCAAACATCTTCTTCCCAACAAGGTTAAAGAAAGACGATGACCATGACTGTAATACAATACTTCAACGTGTCTTAACAAGCTATGCATCCTATCACGCCACAACACAATCACAGCATTCTCCATGCTGAGTCCAATCTCGGTACTAGCCACCAAGTATCGACTATAAATACAATTCTCGAACGATCAAGGGGAATTGTTCGACAGGTATCAATAATCGGCACCTCATCCATGATAAAATCACACAGAAAGAAACATCTCGCCATATTCTTGAGACAACGGGATTGAACAACCTGAGTTGATCTGAAGATCAAAACACAGCCATTAGGAGAGTAATGGAATCTGGTAATTATGAGAGTCATCCGTGCACCTCTTGCTTAGACAACTTCAAGTCTATGGAGGTGTTACTTGTGTCGTGCAAGAAACACTATTGGTGCAAGGATTGCCTTTTAGCGTACTTCCAGAGTTCTTTTAGAGATATGGCTATATTCCCTCCACGTTGTTGCGATGAGCGGATCAAGCTACGAGATGTCCTCACTTTCCTCCCGAATGAGGTCCAGAAGTTATACAGCGACAAGTGGATTGAGTACAATACTCCAGATAAAGAAAAGACATATTGTAGTAACGCCAAATGCTCTATTTTCCTCTTCCCAGAAGATCTCAGCGGAGATAAAGGAACATGTCCCAAATGCCTTACTCTAGCATGTATAAAATGCAAAGGCAAATACCATCTTGGAAAATGCACCAACAACTATGACGAAGATCTGCAGAAAGTCCTCAAACTAGCGGATAGAAAGGGCTGGCAAACATGTCCTAAGTGTGGCCATGTGGTGGAGAAGACCCGTGGCTGCGATCATATTTATGTATGTTCAATTCTGTCGTTAGATTCTCGAGATTGATGAGGTTAAGCTGATAAGGTAGAAAGTGCCGCTGCGGGTGTGATTTTTGTTACAAGTGTGGTGCAGAATGGGATCGACGAGCTGGTGATTGTGTTAAAGGTTGTGATTTGCGTCGAGGTCCTGGCCGCGTAGAGAGCCGTGACGGGTTCGAACATACTTTCACTGCTAGACCAGCATTGGCACAGGCTTCTAAAACCAACAGACTTCCTCAAAGTCGACTCATGCCACCTATCAGTTATGGTTCTTCATATCTGCATGCTCCTCGAAGCCAGTCACATATGCCAGTCGGTTACAACAGCAACATCAATCAAAATCAGAGGGTTCACCTAGTCCCAGATCTTAGTCAACTTATGGGATTCAGTAAAATTGTGAAGGAAGACAAATATCATGGACAGGATCATCAACACCAGAGCTGGAAACATCAGACTCAGCCATATCAAGATTTTACTAACAGACAAAACGCTCTTTTCTCTTACTACCCACCTACACTTCTTCTACCACAACCCCATTCATTCGAACCGCATTCTACTAAAATGCCAACCCGCCGGCAGCCTATAGGCTCACTTCGACGTAGGAACTTTAATGATACGAATATGCACGCTATAAGTCAGAGCCAGTATTTTGAAAAAGACATTGAGGATGAGATATTGTTTCAACAAGAGTGGAATGAGTGGGAACGATTAAAGAGAAGATAAATCAGTGAGATGATAGGAATAGCTACAGCGGGTTATGACATAGCGATAGCTTGGGATCACCATGTTGGTGAAATCATGACTCTGAGATCTAGTGGCAATCTATGGCCGTAGGTGATACCACGGATGTGACAAGACTTTACTAAGACAAGGAACAATGGTAAGATTTTACTCGGCAGCGAGAGGGACATATCCTAATTTTGCGTCGATTTTTTAGTGTCTATTAGGAGTGTTGAATGTTGCATCATGGATTCTATTTTAGCACACATAAAGAAGATAAGTAAATACTAATCGCAAGATAGCTCAAGTGTCTGGCACCGCTCGCGAAGCCTAGTTACTATTTTTGATCTATTGAGCAAGCGTAAATTTTACATTTAGGAGTTTGACGTACCCATCGATTTCATTTCTAGGAATTGAAGAGTGATGGTGTGCGGAGCTAGTAGTAAGCTCTCAAACTTGGGGTTTCAGATAGTTCTAGTACCAGTAGAATTTTCTCCTTAAATAGATGATTCAAAAGAAAGATAGTTGCATCCCACATTCCATAGATATTGAAGTGTTACAAATTGAAGAAAGATGCCAAAGATTGCACATATTATAACTTGAGACAACATAAACAAGATTTGATAGACGACTTGAACATTCTTAGTTGCATAAAACATTACAAAGAGGGAACTAGTATTGCCAGCTTATATAATTTGCTATCTTAACTTCATCTTGGCTAGATTATTAGACTCCTGGCATAGATTGTATGTGACTGTCGACTCAATCGGATTTCAGTAAAGGTGTACAATGTGTAGGCAGTAACTACAAAAGCAAGTCTCCCTATCCTATAACAGCACCAGTCGAATCATAGCGTACTTTATTCATGATACTAGCATCACGCATAACTAATTGTCAAATCACCTCACCAGTGTCAATATCGTTTACCTAAACACAAGCTTGACACAAGATCACATTATAAACAGTAAGACGAAGCAGAGAAAAACTATGTCTTATTCGCTCATATGCCAACTCAAAAATGTCCAGATGAAAGTGAAAAAGAATCCGTGATCAGAACAGATTTGTACAAATCTACTTTCTCCCCTTCCCCTTGCTGCCTTTCGCAGGACCTAACGCTGCCTCTCTCAGCTTTGCTTCACGAGCATCGATTTGGGCCTTCTTTCCCTTCTCAGCCTCTTCTCGTTCTTCTTTCTCAGCCTGACATTTTGTTAGCATGTTCTCAATGATGGTAGATAGAACTACATACCTGCTTCCTTGCGGCCTCCGCCTCACGTTTCTCACGAATCAGCTTCAGGCGAGCAAGGTCAGCCTTTGCTTCATCAGTCTTTCCAGCCTCATGTAGTTTCTGGTATCTCTCTTTGGCCTGTTGAGCTTGAACAGCTTCTCGTTCTCTACGGCTCAATTCCCCAACTGGCTTCGCCTTGCCTTTGCCGACGCCCATATCCTTGACACCCTCTGTAACCTCATCTATCGGTACAGGTGCAAGCGTAGCCTGATTTCTGGCAGCTTTGGAGTGATTTGGGTTGGCAGGCATATCATCCTCCTCACTTTCCTCCTCTGAGCTCGATGGAAGATCACCAGCTTGTGGAACCTTCCCTGTTTTTCGTGCGATGGCTGCCTCCTTCTTGGCTTTCGCAGCAGCACGACGTTGCTCACGGGTCAATACAGGCTTATCAATATCCTCCTCTTCCTCAGATGACTCCTCCTCTGAGTCTTCTTCTTCTGAGGAAGATGCGTTTGGGTCTTTCTCCACAACTTCGTTTCCATCGGCATCAAGAGGTCGCAGATTCTTGGAGAAGTGCTTTCCACCTAGTAAGATATTAGCACAGTGAATTTAACAGAGTACACTGAGAATATCTACCTCCGCGAGTAAACTTCTTGAATTTGCCGCCTCTGCCACGTCCTCCGCCTGGTGGTCCTCCTGGTGCCATTATGTCTTGTTGCTGATTGTGAAGTGAGCTCGTGTAGGATATGGGTTATCACAATGGGCTGGTAACTTTGATCACAATAACAGAATGATATCTAGATGTATGTGTGAAAAAATCAGAATTATTTGATTTCTCCAAGCAGTCTGTTTGGTAATTGTTGTTGCTCAGTGGAGGGGTTATGATTCCTCGACCCCACCTCCATTCTGACTTGTTATAGGCTATTCTTAATACAGCTAGACCGTCGCTTAGCTTAAGCTCCAAATTTTCCTTTATCACGACGGATCCTCTCATACTCTTCTTCTCTCCTTACATAAAACACAATCCTTCATATTCACTCTGGCTTTAGTCTATTCAGTGACAGGTCTTGGAGGGGAAAATGGAGGAAAGAAGAGAACCTATCGTTGACTTACCCTTCGGCCTGCGGCATGAGAGTGCATCGGGTTTGGAGAAATAAAAACAGCGGGACATTTCAATACAAAATAAATAAGGAGTCGCAAACGGACTTGCACATCCTCCATGGTCTGTGTTTGACCTAATACTGTCATACCCTCGAGATCACTCAACAATTTGAGATAGTGGGAGCACCATTGCTGGGGATTGCTGGGGATATAAGCACTCTGACCCTCCCAGGACAAAGTCTTTGTTCCCATTGTCTAATATACTTCCCAAAAACGCTCGTTCATGCGCGAGACATTTATCTAATGACAAACTACATGCGGCTTGCCTTTAAAAACCTTCAGTATAGGAATATCAAATCCACAATTCATCTCTACATTTTCCAGCAATTTGGAGAGAAGAGGCAACTTCTGAGGTTCGTGTGTGGGACAATATCGTGGGAATCCTTATGACTAAGAATTTTGTGAAAGAGCCTCCTCAATAACTGTGATCAACAATATCTAGGTTGAAGTCTGCTTATTTTGGTTCAAATCTTTCACATGCCAAGCTGGGATGGCAAATGTATTGTTCTTTGATGGCATTCTTGATAGCGTAGTCTCACTTACGCCTGCATTTCATATTATGTACCCTAAGAAGCAACAACTGGGCTAATAACAACGAGGATATTACATTAAGTGAATGACAATGTCTTCATACGCTTAGTCTGTTCTAAATTGCTTTGAGAAATCTGGATTGAACAAAGCTGACGGTGAGTTTATGTGGCAGTGTACTGTACACAGAAACAGAACAGGCGACCAACTAGATGTATTTACACAAAACCAAGATACCTAGATGCTTACTTCTCCAATATAGGATAGAGGTTTTCTGCAATACTTACTCCTGTACTCTGGACTCTTTGGGACCTGCAAATTGACTACCCAGCCAACGTAATAAAGTTACGGATACCCAAACGGTGAACTATATGATGGTCAGACCACCAATAGTAGAAAGTTGTCAATACTCTTCAGGAAGTACTAGCATGGCGTTGAAAGAGGTAACTGGATCGCGAGGCCCGAGGAAGCAGCAGAGCTCTCGTAGGGTACAAACAGTCGCAGGTGTAGTAGATCTTCTCAGATATAGTAGCTGGCTGAAAAGTGGCTTAGCGCTCGCAGTGACCAATAATATTCATATTATCGGTAAGCATACCGAGTGGTATGGCATGGAAGCTCACATAATAAATGAATTCACCAGTGTAAAGCCCATCAACCTGCTATTCGGTACATATGAACCACCATCTTTGCATCATTGACAGACTGTAAGTTTTCAACCTCTAAATCAGTAGCTCAAACGTTCCTCTCAATGTCAAGCTTTTACATCTAACTTCCCTCGTGAAGAGCTGCTAACCGCGGAACATTTCACCTTTAAGGCCTGGCACGATCCCTGTTTCCATGGATCGCACTTGATAAATTAAAAATCACTCTGAAACCTCTTGATACTGATGGTATCTCCTTTCCGCCATATTCAATGTGGGCAAGATTTATATTGTCAGTACAGGGATTTGCTGATACTGTTATTAACAATTCTTTGCACTTTTAATCTCATTACTAAAAATCTAAGTTTATAGGAAAGCAGATACATAAATTTTGACTACTGCAACACAAGCACCAAGGAAGGTACATAGCATTACTAACTATGTCACGGTATGATACCGTATAGTCTGCATGTATTCCCAGGTAAATTTTCTGACGGCGAAGATTAAGCAACTCATTTTGTAAGTGAAATACGTAACACTGGAATAACGGCACCGAAAGGAAGCTCTAACTAAAATTGTAGATTTTCTCATTATATCTGACACATGATATCGACCTACAAAAGCAAAATGACTTTCTGCGAATTTGCACCCATACCATTTACCCCTTTAACCCAGAACTCCACCCCTGCCAGTGAACCTAGATTCTCCATCTAGCGGACACAAATACTCTAGACATGATCACTTCTTCCATTGCCCAGCATTTTCCACTCCTTTCGCAACACCAGAAGCACCAGATTCGACCCCGGTACCGATAGACCCAATCGCGTCACCCACTGGTTTGCCAGCAGAGCCAGTTGCACCAGTTATTGTGTCTCCGACTCCTCTGCCCGCCGCTCCTGTTACATTGCCTAGAGTTCGGGATACTCCGCCGACTAGCACATTATCAGTACACAGAAAACATACTTCAGAGTGCACCAGATCCAAGAGTATTTCATGAGGTTCTTTTTTGTCTAAGCCGCCAGGACAACAAAATCCCCTCATTAAAACTTCTCAAATACTGACCAACATATGTTTTTGCAATAATGAAACTTTGGAGTACCTGTGTTTCCAACCGCGCTCGTTACAAATTTGGCAGCTCCAGTCACGCCGGTATCTTGAGAAGATGTGTTGATAGGCATTTTCAGAGTAAAGTGTTTTGATGCTTGAACAGCTAATGACGGATAAGTTCTGGGTTTTTGATATGTTCTGCTGTTTGATGAGGTTTGCTAGTGGTATGTGAAAGTTAGTGTAATTTGATGAGCCACCTCTGTTATTTATATGTATGTGCTTTAAACAAGAATTCGGGGCATAAGCAATCCATAATGTGACGTCAGATAATTCCCCTGGATGTAAGTGAATTACCCGATTGGGAGTAGTTGCAGCCTGGTGAAGTAAACCGACATGTGACCTCGCTAACTACTAGCGTTCTTGGCATAAACAAATCCCATATATAAACACTGCCCTCCTCGATCGCTTTTTCTTTTCCTTTTTTTCTTTAGCTCTCTTTGCCTATTGGCTTAGATCAAGTGTAGTATCTGTTCTTTTCAGTTTAATCTCTGAAAGACCGACATAGTCGGTCATTATTGATTATTCTTATTTTTGTCTCTCGAGAGGGAGCCTCTGGGCTTGCTCATGTTCCTTCTCACCGTGTCTCTGGAATTACACTGCCTCCAGATGATGCAACTCAATTTTCATTGCTCGCCTTGCTTGCAAGGCTGTGAAGAAGATATATATATATATTAAAAACGATGAGTAATTCAATGACACTTTAAGACAACTATCAAATTTGTTGCCTCGGGAAGAAACTGAAACTGGACCTGAACTACAATTCCATTGTATACTCTTATCACCGTTGATAAAATAGTCTTTAGGCAAATAAGACTATAGAGCAAAATAGAATATGTCATAAAAGACAAAGTTTGCAACAGATAGAAGGTCAAATTGGTAACTTTGTTCAGGAAGATAATTCATTTACAAAACTACTCTTGATCCTACTTTAATTTTGTAGTGCCAAATCTATTTAGCAAGATATTAGGAACACAAAGATACACTAGTTTATCAAGGGGTAATCGGACCCAAAGTAGGATAACTCGCTAAGTCTATTCGATTGTTCATATGTTTGCCGATATCATTCTCCCTTGATTTCAAGTATTTGTGTCGATCTTGGGTCCAAGCCAGGGAATGAAAATCAACTATATCATGTGTCTTTTATATTTATCCCACCAAAGATCATGAAAGCAATACCCGGATTTCACCACTGGTTCTTGGGAACAGGTCCCGCAACAGCTGCGTTGAAACCAGGGTCTCCTCATCGACGTCTTTCTGCCAGGCATCATCTGCAGCTATTAATTTCTCTTCCACTTTCTCAAAATCGGTACAGAATTTCTCGGCTGCTTCCTCAGTAATTTGCCTCGCTAGTGCTGAGATGTGTAAGTGTTTTAGGTTCTCCATTGCATCCATGAGTGCTGAAGGTAGAAAATCATCCAATGTTTGACTCGACTGTGTTAGGGCATTTGGCTTGAATGGCTCCAGTGAAAAAATAGAAATGAGGTCCTCTTCAGTATCCAATTTGGATGCTAGAGCACTAATAAGAGGTTGCAAGCCTGACTTTTCTCGAAAGAAAGTATATTGGTAATCAACGAGTATAGCAGACTGTTCATCGATACTGGATTGGAGGGCGGAGAGGCGTTGTGTGGTAAATTCAAACGGCCCTAGAATGTTTCTAGCAGCCTGGAGACAGTTTATTGTAAATATTGAATTTTCTGGAGAGCTTAAACTTTGTGACATATTCGCGCTCCTTTGCATGAAGGGGTCAAAAGCCTCTTCCAAGATAGGTATAAAATCAGTTTCCCTGGAGCTTTGAGCTGTAAATGAGCTTTCGTAAGTTTTCATTATGGCAGTGAGCTGTTTCAAGCCATCTTGTAGAAACTCTGGAGGGTCGAGATTAGACGGAGCTGCTTGACCGTCTGCTTGGAGTCCTGCAACATGATCGCGCATCAATGCTCTGAATTGGCGTAACGCCGACTCTTCGAGAGTGGCTAGCGATTCGAGTAGAACCGAATCCTCGCCCAGCAATTTGGAAAATGTAACGCGATAGAAGTTAAGCAGGTTCGCGATCTTGTAAGCCATAATTGTCTCCTCATGGCTTTGAATAACCTGCCCAATACGTTGACGTAACACTCTCGCGACTCCGGTAACATCACGATCCACCAACTCATTCAACGCCTTTAGTCCGTCGAAATCACCACCTTCGTCGAGGTCTTCTGAGATTCGATTCCAAGGCTCGTTATCACGACCTGCTTGGATACCTTTTGCTATCTCGTCGCCATCAGAAATGAACAAGACCTCCAGGGCTTCTCTTTCGCTGACAGTGGCAGAATGAGTCCAAGCTAAAATGTCCCCTACATACCGCAAAGTATCATGTGCGGACAGCTCGATTGGCTTAATAGACGTGTCTTCCTCACCACTAACATTTCTACCAGTCAAAGCAGTATAAAATGCGTCGGAAAGAACATGCTCCCTAGCTTCAGCAAAGAAATCTAAACAACTTTGAAATAGCGATGGCCGTTCTGCAAGCACCCTCAGGGCTCTGCGGATGGATGCACTAATCTGTGGATTTTCCAGATTTAGAGACTTGAATTCACGTTGAATCCACCTGTATAGCCTTTGAAAAGCCGCATTCAGAGTCTTCGAGGTCTGCTCCATGATTTCTAGTCCAAGACGCTGGTTCTCTGTGCCTAGCAATATCTCACAATCATTCTGGATCTTCTTTGCCCTATTTAGAACAGCGAAGAATCGATCGTTGACTGGCTCCGCTGTTGAAGTGAGCGTTGCAATGTCCTCTTCAGACATAATAAAATGAGCGTTGAAAGCCTTCAGGAGCATCTGCTTGGTCTCGACCTGGTCTTTCTGCTTCAAAAGCTCTGAGGCTTCTTCCAGTACAGGCGAGGTATCTAAGTGGGCAGCTGAGATATGGCGCTTCAACTCTTCACACCCCTGATTGAGACTAGCTACCGTGAGGCCAATACGTTTCAGTTGCTTATGAGAGTCAACATATGAGCTGCAGCCATGGGAATGTCACGTACCTCGGCCACATGACCAAATTCTCGAATAATTTCACCATTGCTTTGTATCACCTCTTTTTGAACATCTAGCCGTATTTGTCTTCGTGTTTCTGCATTATTTGAAATATTTCTTGTATCCAATAGAGCTAATGCATCTCGTATTTCAGAGTCTGCATAGGAAGCGGACAGAACACTTGTGACTTTGCTAGATAATGGGTTGCTTCGTAATGCTAAGGGAGTATTTACCTCAGGAGGTGTCCCAACTCCTTCGCTGAGGCTAGATACCTTGGTCGAAAGAAAGTAGTCCGTAGCCATAATAGAAGCGGCAACGAATTGGAGAATTCGTGCTTGTTAAATGCTCTCTTATTGAATTCTGAGCATAGCTTCAAAGGCTGATGGTGTCCCTGCGTATCTTTAGCGAACAGCGTGGTCAGTTGTAGCCACACCCAAACTAGGCTTCAATTCGCAGTAGTGGCTTACCTTTATATTAATTCTGTTGAAATGATGTTAAAAAGACTATAACCTAGCCGCTTATATGGCGATAACATTAATTGAATTTGTGTATAGTATAAAAGTTATAGAATAACTATTGAAGCTTTACCATTATCATTTGTACACACTCGAGCCACCCAAGTTATTTTACTGAGCCACACCTAGCCGATAGGAGATAGCAAAGCGGTGGCATGCCACATGTGGCAGTATGGCTTGTGACATCTGGAGCTTCAATATCACCTTTCCTTGCCCACTAAATAGGTTGGGATGCCTTCAGCTGATCTTTTATAAATTTAAATCAGCAGAGACCTCTGTTTCGCCTATCTGAGATTCATGCCCATGTCTTCGAATGCTCTGCCAGCAGTCCTCCTTCCGATTCACCGACTATGATGACCTCAAACCTATTGTCCCGCCTTCTGCCTTCGAATGCACCAGCACGCTCGATATACGAAGATCTAAGGGAACACGATGAAGCTTCAGAGTCTGATATCGAAGACCATGCAGGCCTGGCCATAGATGAAGAAAATCTTGGCTTTCGGGATGATGAGTTAGGGAATGAAGACATCTTTAATGGTGAGGATAGTAGAATCACCACGGAAAGCACAGCATTTCTACCAGCACACGGCGCAACAAATTACCAGAAGGGTGGACGGCCAAAGAAAGCTAAATCAAAGTGGATAGCACAATCTCCAAGAATGCTGGATGATGACGGAGACGATGATGTTCCAGCTTCTCTCCTAATAGAAGACCACGACTATCCTCCTACAGGTACGGCAAGAGATAGGCAGCATAAAGGTCAAAGTCCACAAGACCCAATACCAGGGCCGTCAAACCGAGAAACACGTGCACATTGGGAAGCTGTACAAGCACAACAGAGGCTTTATCAAGAGAATGATGTCGTATCACGAGCCGGATCGCATACTCCCCAACCCAGTATGGGGTTACTGACTGGTACACCACGAGAAAAGGCTATGTATAGGTGGATGAATGTCATGGATGTTGATAGCTTCATTAAGGATGTTTATAATTACTACACTGGATCCGGGATCTGGTGCATAATACTTGCTAGGGTAATGGACTTATTGTAAGCTTTTACTTTAACCTATTTGTTGTTGGAAATAACTAACTCGTATAGGACAAACATATTTGTAGCTGTCTTTACTACGTTTTTGACACAATGTGTGGACTTCAGAGAAATTCCACATAGCAAGTCACTGAAAGAAGTTCTTGTTCCACAATGTACGAAGAAAATATCCGGAATGGCTAATGTCGCAATATGGCTCTTTACACTTTTCATCATATTTAAGATATACCAGCTTTTTGTCGAGTACCCGCGGCTCATGCAAATACACGACTTTTACTTACATCTTCTCGAAATCCCTGATAGCGATATGCAGACTGTGTCGTGGCAGGATGTTGTAAGAAGATTGATGGACTTGCGGGATTCCAATGCTATTACTGTCCAGAAAAAGATATCTCCTGCAAGTCGAAGATTTATTGGAACGCAGTCGAAAGCCAAGCTCGATGCTCATGATATTGCCAATAGGCTGATGAGGAGAGAAAATTACATGATTGCCCTGTTCAATAAAGAAATACTCGACCTCACACTTCCGATCCCATTTTTGCAAGGGAGACAATTCTTTTCGAGAACTATGCTGTGGAATATCGATTGGTGTATCATGGATATGGTATTCAATCCTGATAACGGCCAAGTAAGGCAATTGGTTCTAAAAGATTCCCACCGACGGGAGTTGAGTAACGCTCTTCGCACTCGGTTCTTATTTGCTGGGTTTATGAACGTTATCCTTGCGCCTGTAATCGTCATATTTCTTGTGGTCGTTTATTTCTTTAGATACTTTAAGGTAATGAAGGACTAAGTTTTGATAAACTCTTTAGCTAACAACGATCAGGAATACCAGAACAATCCATCCGCAATAGGCTCACGCCAATACACCCCTCTTGCGGAGTGGAAATTTAGAGAATTTAATGAATTGCAGCACATATTCCGCAAACGAGTTGATATGTCGCATCCATTCGCTTCACGATATCTCGACCAATTTCCAAAGGTGAAGATGGCACGCGTTGCGAGGTTCGTGGCGTTCGTGGCGGGAGCAATCGTACGTAAACCCAGTCTCAAGACTACGTGTCCGATCTTATAGAGCCTATCTAATTCGTGCCAGGTTTCGGTTCTGGTTGTAGCGACTTTGTGGGACCCTGAACTGTTTTTAGCATTCGAGGTAACATCGGAGCGGACAGTTCTCTTCTATATCACTGTGTTTGGTGAGTTGAAATTTCCCTCTCGAGCAAGATTAAAGCATAATAAGAACATTTGATAGATCTGTGCTAATCACGAACATAGGGGCTATCTGGGCTATAACAAATGGGTCGATACCGGATGAAAATCTCGTATTTGAGCCTGAATATGCTCTCCGCAACGTGATAGAGTACACACATTATATGCCAAATCACTGGCAAGACCGACTGCACAGCGACGAGGTCAAAAGAGATTTCTCGACTCTTTACCAACTCAAGATCGTCATTTTTATGGAAGAGGTTTTAAGTATCATAATTACTCCATTCGTCCTCTGGTTTAGCTTGCCTCAATGTAGCGAACATATCATTGACTTCTTCCGAGAGTTCACGCTCCATGTTGATGGTATTGGCTATGTGTGCTCTTTTGCTGTATTTGACTTCAAGAAAGGCGTGGGAAAGACCACACAGCCGCAAGGTGGTGTCAACGCAGATGTTCGGGAAGATTATTATGCCACAAAGCATGGTAAGATGGCAGCTTCCTACTACGGATTCCTCGACAACTATTCTCTCAATCCAAGGACCGGTATTCCGGGCCATCTTCCGCCAGGAGCAAGATCTCAAGCCCAATTCAATCCTCCTCCTGCATTTCCAGGACTTATGTCGCCAACTCTTGCGGCAGACATGCAATCTTCGCGCATGGGTCGGAGCGAAAGACGCGCTCGGCCGGGCGTTTCTGGCATGCCGCAAGTGGCTCGTACTTCACGGTTTCCAGCGCAGAATATGCTTGCTTCGCCCATGCCATCAATTCTGTTGGATCCACAACATCAGCCATCAGCGTCGGGTTTTGGCGGGCGAAGTGGGCGACGAAATTCGCGTTCCCGTTACCAAACCAGGACGAACATCATCGAGGAGCCCATTGAAGACGTGGATGAGTCTGGGACTGCAGGAGCAGGCCAACGGTTGGTTTCCAAAGATGCTTACGAGAGTGAGGGCGGCCTAGGCGAGTCTAGGTGGGAGACGTCTCCTACGAGAAGCGGGAAAATGCAGGAAGAGGAGGACCAGGAAGATACGCCTGGTGGCGGCGGAGTTTTAGGTTTGTTATATCAATTTCAGAAGGCGCAAACGGCAGGGCGACCTGGGGTGAATATGGTGTGAACTTGAAGTTGGGCATTCTGGGAGTTTGGAAGCACCGGCATGAAGCAGGTTTGGGGCATTTATAGCATCGGGATAGGTATAGGTATGGGGGAACACGCATTTACACAAGTTAAGAATTAACCAATTCAGATGATATCAGTATTCAGCTCTCTCATGCTAGTCTGCAGTTTATATTTAAGTGGTCGATCTTAATTAGCCTAGAATCACCTGTCTATTGATCTCAAATATCTCCAGCTTTACCGGTACCATTTTGCCTCTTTCTTATTCCAGCGTTGTTTCTTCGAGCTGACTCATCCCCACGGAGAATTCTTTCCCAATGTACTTCTAATCCGTATATCACGAGAAGTCCTTGTGAGCGGACATAAGACTGAACAAGCCGAACGGGGCCGCCAAGGCACAGAGCAAATTACCGGAGATATCTTGATATTTTGGGGCTTTGCTTTGCCTTGCCACTCTTTAGAGCTTTCCAGGGGTTGTTTTGCTTAGTTTGCATCGCCCGAAGCGTGCTCAATAGAGCGCGTGGAATCCGGGGATATGGGAATCGACAGAGTAGCATTTCCCCACTGGCGGGTGCGGAATGGCATGAGTTGGCCTTCTATTGTCGTACGTGTATGATGATGGCCACGCGCAAGATCAGATTATGCAGGCTGAGTAGTTAGGTTGGAAGAAGCTGGACCGTGTGCACCTTGCTCCCAGCACAACCTTGTGGCTGGGCGCACACTACAATACTTATGTACTAGGTCCCTCCGAGGAGACACTTTGGCGAAATCCATTCTTTTTTATTGATTATTTATGGTAGATGGGAGGGGACAGTGTGTGTTGTAAGGGGGAGATGCTTTGTTTAGATGCAAGAAATAGATTTTAAGAGAGCTGAACCACGCGTACCAAATGCTTTGACCATCTTACGATATAACCATTTAGCATCAAATGCTCGCATAGAGGATTGATCAATCAGGTGCAGTGATGCAAAAAAATAGAATAATAGACTCACTCACTCACTCACTCACTCACTCACCCAGCCCACCAACACCACCAACACCACCAACAAATACCAACCACCGCCACCAGCACCAGCATCAGCATTAGTTTCAACTTGAATATTCAACTGGACACAGAGTTACTGCTGATGTCTTCAACCTGTATTGACTCCCGAAACATATCTTATCAGCCCGATCTCGCAGGTTGTTCCTTCACAGTAATCTAGCGTCTCGGCGTCACTGTTCTTCTCAACCCCCCTGTACGTAGCTCGTAGCCGCGCTCTACCGTGCCCCAAAAACTTTACGGACCGCCATCATACATTTCTTCGTATCTTTGTCCAGCTCCCTTGAAGCTTTCCTACCTACCTGCGACCTCGACCCCGACGCCTTCGTACTCTTGCTGATCAGCGGCATTTCTTGTTCGGTAATCGTCACCACTTTTGCGCACTTTTGCTCTCTCCCAGTCTAACTGGTTGAAGTCGACATTCTGGCTTTACAATCGAATATCTACGGAGGAGGTTCTGTTGGCGTGAGCCCAATGGCTCCAAATGCAGGGCCGGTGGAGGAATATGAGTATGTGCCAGACCTGCGACTCTGGTGTACGCCTGATGGCTAATGCGAATGCGCAGTTATGAGGGCTTACCACCCAACTTTTCTTTGCCTCAACAACTGGCGGCCGGAGCTTTTGCCGGTATAGCTGTAAGACCACCTACGCGGCCAGACCTGAATGGAAGAGGACAAGCACTGACTGTTTGCCTAGGAACATACCATCATGTACCCGATTGATGCTATCAAGGTTCGTGAAGCAGATCTACCCCAAATAGAGAGATAGGAGAGATGTTAATTGTGCTACAGACTCGAATGCAAATATTAAGCTCCAGCCCTGCCGTTGCCTCCGCTGGAATCATGCAACGCGGAATGGGAATGATTTCTAAGGAAGGAATGTCTAGTTTATGGCGAGGAATGTCCAGTGTAGCGTTGGGAGCAGGTAATTACCCTTTGTCCACTGACTTTGCGCTGCAGACGTACTGACACCCGAGCAGGTCCTGCACATGCCGTTCACTTTGCGACATATGAAGCTGTCAAGCAAACCTTGGGGGGAAATAAGGTTGGCGAATACCATTTTGTTGCTGCTGGTATGCCACTCACGCGTCTTAATATATAAATTTCCTGGCTAACTCTTTTAGCTACCAGTGGAGCTTCTGCAACAATCGCCGCCGATGCGCTGATGACACCTTTTGACGGTAGGCTTTTTCCCTTCTGCTTTTCAAGGAATGACTAACACAAGAAAGTTGTCAAGCAGCGTATGCAACTCCAAGGATCACGAAAAGCTTACAACTCTATGCTCGATTGCGCCAAATTTGTGTACAGAGCCGAAGGAATTAGAGCATTCTATGTATCTTACCCTACCACCCTCATGACAAGCATACCGTTCACCTCGTTGCAATTCCTTTTCTACGAGTCAGCGAAAACATACCTCACGCCCGACGACGCCTTACCTAGTGATTATCGTCCAATGGAGCACGTCCTATCCGGAGGATTTGCCGGTGGTCTTGCTGCAGCACTTACAACCCCCACGGACGTGGTAAAGACAATGCTACAGACTAGAGGAAGTGCTACGGACCCCGAGTTGAGGAACGTCAACGGTTTTATGGAGGGAGTCCGGCTACTTATAAAGAGAGAGGGTATCCGAGGACTCTTCAAAGGCGTCCGTCCACGTGCTGTTGCTGCCATTCCAAGCACTGCCATCTGCTGGTCCGCATACGAGGCCTCAAAGTAAGTGATTTAACAGACTACCCAGGGCTTCAAGGATATCTACACTTCCATCGCCTCAAATTGCTGGGAGTATTCGGAATAGCGAAGTGCTTTTCAATCTATTGCAATTCTCTTTTCCCTGCCCGCATTATTCCATTTACTTGGAAGTTTTCCTTACTATAGCCGCTATACCAGTCTATGATGTGGTAGATAAGCTAACACGTGTTTACAGGGCATACTTCGTCCAGCAGAATGATTCAAATGATATTGCGACTGTCTAATTGGCAGATCTCATCTCATATAAAGAGCACGAGAAATACGACATCAATCTAGCCCTCGATCGGTGGTATCTCTCACATTTAGCATAGGTTCTGGATATGCAACACTAATGGAGTTGCTAATATGAGGGAGTCTTGGCATGAAACCAGGAGCCGAACTGTATATATTTCTACTAGAACTTCTTGTGCGGGAGGGTGCGCTCTGTTCATGAGCGCTGTCGGCATTTTTTGAGTAGGCAGGGCGTTCTCAAAACATGTTATGGAGGGGTCTCAAAGACCTTATGTTAGAACAAAGCGATGTAATCATATGAAGTGTGGGCCTTAGATGGAGGAGTTGAGATATATCATGACCTCAATGAAACCCTAATTACCATGAATTTAGTCTGAGATTCAAGTTGGGTATTCCGTGTGTCGTCGTACAAAGCTGTGTCAACCAGCTACGTGATGTTGCTGAATGCGCAACTGGACTGTATGGCCTCATATAATAGACAGTAGGCTTACGTCTCATGCCCCATGCCGCCTAGAAACACATTCCTTGTCCATAAGAGAAGTCCGTGGAGTAGTACCATTGATTTACAGCAATGTGGCTATGGCTGTTGCGTAGTATATGGCCACCAAAACCAAGCCCCGCCTTCGTTAACAAGAGCCCCTCTTCCTAGGGGTCTTCTCATCAACACTCATTCACATTATTTACACAGCCTGTTTACTTCGTATACTTTTGATGTGCATCTCAGCTGCCTCCAAATCGAATTTTCTCGTTGAACAAAATCGATAGAGGACGAGTAGAGAGTAAAGCCAAGTAATCGTCCAGTGTTAAAATAAACGGCAGGACCTTGCAACCTACGTCACAAGTCCCTTCTAGCCCAACTGAAGCGGCTACACGCAAATACCAGCAACAACATCTACGAGCACGCTGTAGTGTTCGTGCCCCAAGAGAACGTCCATGAACAGCACCAAGTAGCCACCGGACATGATGCGAAATAAAACCTCCTCGTCGTTGCAAAAGACGTACGATGAGTGCTACTTGATCTGCTCAACTGCTGTCTACTTTGAAGGACAGGTGAGATGCTTTTCTTATGACTAAGGCTCGAAAATACATGCTAATTCAAGGCGATATAGGGCAATGAAGTAGAAGCATTGCGATCATGGCGGTCGGCTCTAGATCAAATATACTACCACAATGCATACCGAGTTCCAGCAGGATATATACCCAAATCCGAGACGGAGAAGGCCCTCAAAGACAGCCTACGAGATATGGAATTACAATGTAAAGAAAGGGTTGATTTGCTTGAAGCCTTACGACAATCTCGAGTAGACAGTACGAGTGGAGATGCGTCAGCAGATGATCAAGGCGGGAAGCTCCAAAGGAGTTCTTTTTCCAAAGTACCAGAGCCCCCCAAGCCTTCTCGACTCTCTTCAGACAATGAACGCGAAGACCGGGGCTTCATAGGAAATGGTACAATACCAGCCGTCAACTATCCCGAAATTTCACGACCGCCAACTTTGCCTCAACGACCTGCTTTCCTTCCCAAATACAGTTCTGAGCGTGCAGTCGTTGGAACGAAGAGCTCACAATACCAATCTGCATATGCGTCCTCATCAAGAACACCTACTCCATCAGCATCCTCCTCATTAGCCCCACCACCCAAGAAAACCTCCAGAAGTCCAAGTCCTGAGAAGGGACGAACCATGCTTCATACCTTAAGATCTTCTGATAAAAGTGGAAGAAAGTCCGTACCCAAACCCACAAGGTCAAATCGAGAAGATCCGCTCACGAGCAGAGCAGCTAGTCTGGCATGGCAATCACTAGGAAGATCTGGGAAAGATAACCTTGGTCGTAGCCTAGACCCAGAAGCTACTCATAGCAGCGCAACCCTAACGGATCGAAGTCAGAGCGGAAATGATCGCCCAAGCTCTTCGCATAATGTTCGGTATGATAACAAAACCAGAACACTCGTTCATGATAGTCCTCCTCGGGCGTCGAGCCCCACAGATGGACTAGCTGTTAAGAGTGGCTTGTTCGGCGATTCTGGTCGCTCTAATGCTTATCCATATCCCCCCACAGATCCTGGCCAGCCTGGCGCTGTATCGGGCTCAATGCTCACCTCATCTAATTTAAAGGATTCGGTTGATACCGGTCCTCTGGTACCTGAATCAAACAATTCCCGAATTCGAAGGTCGCCCCCTCCACCACCAGCCCCTCCAAAGCACGCAGGCAAACTTGAGCCTCTCTCTTACCCAACTTACCTGAAAGAATATCCAGAGACTAGTGCGAAGCAGAGGAGCTCTGCTGATTTACCAGTACGAAGGAAGCCTGTGCTTGCCAAAGATGGAGGTGTTCGAGAAACTGACAAGAGCAACAACGTACCTAGAAGATCAGCTGCAGCCAACACTTCATCCCCTCGACACCGTGATAGGCATCAGCTTAAGGACGATGCAAGACGAGAGTATCGGAAACAATCCAGTGGCCATAATGAAGAAGATACAACCACTGAGAGCGAAAGCAATGGAGAACGTGCTGCAAAATTAAAGAGGCAGCAAATCAGGAAGCAAAAGCAAAAGCAGACAGAAGACCCAATACTTGCTGACCCGACGACTCCAACCTCGGACTCTGATGGCTCGGCTACACAGGTCGCGAAATCGGCCTGGGAGGTAAAAGTGGCGCAGCTCCTGAAGAATCTGCCTAAGGGTGTAGATGAAGGTGCAGCCAAGCAAATACTCAATGAGATTGTAGTTCAAGGTGATGAAGTTCATTGGGATGATGTTGCAGGTCTTGATATTGCCAAGAAGGCCTTGAAGGAGGCTGTGGTTTACCCTTTTCTTCGACCAGATTTATTCATGGGCCTTAGAGAGCCAGCGCGTGGAATGCTTCTCTTTGGACCACCAGGTACCGGTAAGACGATGCTGGCAAGAGCTGTAGCCACAGAATCAAGGTCAACTTTCTTCTCTATATCGGCGAGTAGTTTGACAAGCAAGTATTTGGGCGAATCAGAGAAACTTGTACGGGCGCTTTTCTCACTTGCAAAAGCATTAGCACCAAGTATTATCTTCGTCGATGAGATTGACTCTCTTCTATCTTCGCGATCAGGTGGCGAACATGAGGCAACTAGAAGGATCAAGACTGAGTTCCTCATCCAATGGAGTGATTTACAAAGAGCAGCGGCTGGTAGAGAGCAAAGTGAAAAGGAGAAAGAACGAGGTGATGCTAGCCGCGTTTTGGTGCTTGCTGCAACAAATCTGCCTTGGGCAATTGATGAGGCCGCAAGACGTCGTTTTGTGAGGCGCCAATATATACCTCTGCCAGAGGACGAGACCAGGGCTGTCCAATTACGGACGCTCTTAGGGCATCAAAAGCACAGCTTGAGAGAGTCTGATATTCAGCTCTTGGTCTCCCTCACTGAAGGTGAGCTTTTACGCTATATATATCACAAGCTCTTACTAATTAATTACAGGATTTTCTGGATCTGATATCACAGCTCTCGCTAAAGACGCAGCAATGGGTCCTTTGAGATCGCTCGGTGAAGCGTTACTTCAGATGTCTATGGACGAAATTCGCCCAATTCAATTTGTGGATTTTGAGGCGAGCTTGGTAAATATCAGGCCTAGTGTTAGTAAGCAGGGTCTCAAGGAATTTGAGGATTGGGCCAGGGAGTTCGGTGAGCGTGGAGGTTAGATTACCTGGGTTGTACTATGCTTGGGTATCTGGACAGGAGTATGGCTATAGGAACATAGGGGAAATAGGATAGCGTAGCGATACTAATGTCACAAGATACACAAACATTACTGTAATTTTCCTGTTTTGTTTGCTGTGAATTATCTACGAGCTATATTCTGGGAGATGAAATCGACTCCGCTTATGATCCCTAATATTTGACTGGCACGCTTTGGAAGGCATTTTCTTCACAAGAATTGCAAATGACTTCCCAGATTATTGGCTCATATTGCGAGTTTGAAGCTAAGTTGATTGACTTAAGTTTTTTTTATATGGAAAGCCTGAACTCGACAGGTGTAACTTATGCCAGTCGACGTGACCATTCCCTTTGATCAGTACGTATACAAAATCAGAAAAGCCTTCGCACATACCAAAACCCTCTATTTGCTCTATGCAGAGTTTCGCTATTATGATACAATGTAGTGTGTGTGTGTGTCGTGTGTCGCCCATCTTACATGTGATGCCCAAACGCCAGTATATGCACGTATTCTTCCTGCCTATTCAAACATTCTAACCCCACCAGCTCTTTTTCGGTGATCCCGTCTCATCCGATTTCCCTTCGTCAGCTTTTACCTCTTCCGGCCGCACCTCCTCACTAACCGCCGCACGCTCCGTTCCAGTTACGCTCGCTTTAACCTCCTGTGCTTGCTGTTGTTCCGCCATTGGCTCTACCCCCACCCCATCTAGAATCTCTGCTGCTTCTCCCTCAATTCCCTCCGTCACCATGTCAACTCTCCTCAGCGTCCTCCGCTCGTCCTTGATTCTCTTCCTCCCCTCCTTTTCGCTGATCCTCTCTGCTGGAGTAGGTACACGGGGACGTTCCTCTATCGGCGGTCCAAAAGGCGCAATGATGTGATCTACAACATGATGAACGTGTTTCGACGTTCGCCAGCCGGCGGATACAGCTATAATATCGCCCGTTCGAAGTGAGGATGCTGGATCGTGGACGAGGAGGTGGGCGTTACGACTAAAGTTCTGTGAGATGTGTTAGCATATACATCCAGCCTTGCAATCAGAACATCCAATAGTTTCTTTCTGGGGGGGTGTAAAATCATTTCACGGGCGCCGGGAGAGTGGAACTAGAGGACGAAAGGGTGAAAGTACCTTTTTTATATGCGAGTTCCATTTCTGCGTCGCGATGCGTACTTTTACTGTCTTTTCCATAAGACCAGCAGACACCACTACGGCGTTAAGCTGTTTGTAAACGCCATGCCCTGCACTTGCTATTTTTTGCTGAGTCGCCATGGCCGTGTATGTGGCTCGTCTTTAGTGTGTATCTGTTGAATTGGTTTTGAGGTTTGGAACTTTTTGGGGAGCCGAATCACCGCCAAGGATATCGATGATTCGAGGCTCACATTTTCGGAAGGATTGTTTTCCCGCCCCGGGGCCGTTCGCTTGTGATATGCACCCTTAAGGAGGGGTTTGTTTACGTTTGATATCTTGGCCGGCTAATTCCAAGTCTACTTATGATCTCAATGCACAGGTTTAAAGAAAGCGAAAGTGAAAGTAAACGTGATTTAGAACTTACTTTAGGAGTATTTTGGATGGGCTGACATGTGTAGCCACCTGTAAATCTACTTTTAGAGCTGTATGAACTGGCGACGTGCAAGTCTGGAGAAGACAATACATTACTGCTTAAATTTTCTTTCATTATATGATAGGAAAATGCTAATACTTCTCGCAGCCGTTGTCTGAAGCTTGAATGTATCGCAGACTTTGACCCAATATGCCGCACTTCGATCCGAAAAGTCACGGCGAGCAATTCTGTCAAGCTTTGAACGTGCTCTGGAATCTTGAAAATATTGCACATGCCGACTGCGCTGTAGCACACCTCAATCTAGCAATCTAAAGTGGTCAAATAACTGCAGATCGTATGATGGTGTAGTTCTTGGAGCTAATATCGCAATGGACTTGACTTAAGTATTATAGGAAAGAGATTTCAGGTGGGGTTCCTGTTTGGCTTCAATAGGTCCCGGCCCAGGACTACCAGGAGCCTTCGTCGAGTGCTGGTGGACTGTACTACTACAAATGTGAGACTTGAAGAAGGAAGGTGAGGCGGTGCGGAAAATTCTGGATTATAAAGCGACATCAGATTTCTAGCTACCAAATAAAAGTTGTTCCCTCAAACAACTCTCGCATACACAAACCAGTCCTCTCCATCATTATAATAGGACAGTTAAGTTCCCAAAATAGCCCTTCCGCAGCAACGAGCATGAAAGGACTCTGGAAGTTGTAATATCTTATCTAATCACTACTCTTCGTGATCTCAACCTATCGGGTCGTGCTCGCTGCCTATATTGTGGTTGAACTTGGGATATCCAGAAGACAGACACAAGCGTTATCGATCAAACGACTGGCATATGGACTTAAACTGGTGGTTTTAAGGCAGTCTGGGGCTGGATATTGGGTTGGGATGGTCTGTGTTCTGTTTGATATTAGGTTAATATGCTGCCGTGAGTAAAGGACGTGAAAGGAAGCAGAGTTGAACCTTACTCCGTGGTAATATAGCCTTCAACAGTAGTTGTGAAAATAGGGATAGAGACCCAAGAACTGCAAAAAGGGGTTGCAATGATAGCACTTTGCTGCAAGCAGCGAAGGTTATTGTTTTCTCTACATGGGGTGCGGCTTCGTGAATAGCTTTGGGCGGTGATAGATGAGGCCAAGAGGCTTAGAAGAAGAACAGCGGCTTTCATTATTATTGCAGATTTTCACAGTTGATTGTACGTTTTCGAAGAACCAGAAGGAAATTAGAAACAAAGCCATGGGGTGAAAGCGCTAATTGTTGCCTGTAGTGAGGAGAAGGTGTGGAGATTTTACATCATAGTCAATATCTTGTTGAGAAGCTTTCACTGAGCTTGTTTAGTCGTACTAAATTAGCACAAATCGTTTCTATCCGCTAACGAACCCGAAACAGCCAGTGATAGAGTGAGACGACAATAGAAGCATTTAAAACGTACTTTTAAGTTTTCGTGCCAGGCAGGACCTGCCAGCTACAACTTGCTCGGAAATCTTTAAAGTTAGTGGTACGGTGTTGAAGTTCAATTCAACAGCATATTTTGACCAGGAAGTTTTTTCCTAAATGGCTGAAGCCCCCTATGATGACACAATTGAATCTGTTGCTGATGATTAAAATTTTCCCCTGCTGAAAATTCCGTGCATGTCGTGATTTATGTCAAAGCTTAGGTTTGTTATATTCACTTTCTTCCATCACCGCCAGGCCTGGCTTCTTTAATAATTCATAGTATCGTAAGCGTTAAACGTACATATTGAACACAACCAAATTCATTCTCATGATAATTAAAGTGTCTAACCGTGTTGGTTAAGTTTAACATTTATATAGTGAAGAGTGTAGAGCCTTTACGGTGTGCTTTGAAGAACTTTGGGTATGCAAATGTGAAAGTGTGGTCCTATAGAAAAGAATGGTTCTTGCTAGTGCGACAATGGCCGCTAATTTCAGATCTATGGGAGAACTTTAATACGCTCATGATATCCCTAAAGAGGATATCTCTCCTTGCTCATTAACTGGCTGCGAACCCAACTTGTATGACGCCTTCCACCTCAATTTTACCGTTTCTCCTTTTCCTTGATCAACACCATTTAGTGTAATGGCTTGGGTAATTCCCGCAGTTTGACGGGGTTGCAAGTAACGCCCACTTTGCGGCTGCAATTGCAATGAGTACGCCTATATTATTAGATATTTTATAGTCAACCGAGGAGAATGGCTTACTTTTGACACTGCTACCTGGAAAGCTAGATCTGAGATAGGCTGATCTGTCTTATTTGAATAAGAGAGAGAGATCGCAATCGACGAGGTGGCTGTTGGTTCTCGAGAGGCATGCAATAAGACTTCTAGCGCCGTGTCACTAACTTTGATAGTATTGGACTGTGGTTCGGGTAATGCAGATGAAAATGCCCATTCGTCATCATCGCCTGTGATATCTAGAGCAGGGGGCGCCACAGGAGGCTTGGGGCTTGCAAAATCAAACATCGAGGGTGATTGTGAAATTGGTTGCCGGGGAGAAGCTAAGGCGGCAAAAGGATCAACGATGGGAGCATGTTGCTTAGCAAGGTTTGCAGCCTGTTGTTGTTGAAATAGTGACGGTTGTGGAGTAGTTGGTTTAGACCCAGGCTGGGATGAACCGAAAGCAGAGAACGATGAGTAATCAGGCTTAAAAGGTGCCGGAGAGGTAGATGGTGTTGGTCCTCGAGCTGTGTTGTGCTGCGAAGTGGATGATATCAATGCTGGCCCAGGTATAGCTTCGCAACTATTAGCACAGTATGTGTTGGTAACCTTCAATGGTAACTTACCGGAATTGTTTCCTAGTCCAAGAGAGATACCACCACCTTGTCCATAAGAGGCATCCCCTAAAGAGAGGCCGAGTAGATCATCTTCCAATCCTCCAGATTGCGATTCTGTGGCTGGTGGCGCGTTGGAAGAGCTTCCGTTGGCATCGTCTCCTCCAAAATCAATGAGAGAAAGCTCATTGGCAGCATTGACCCCTGTACTCGTCCCCAAGGTTCCCTTTTGTATTTTGGATGCCGCTGCCACATCTCCTTTCTTCATTAACTTATACCGCTCTACTGTTCGATGAATGCTATCGTTGATCTCTAATAGCTTGGCTACGGCTTCATGGTCGTCTGATTCTTCTTCACACATCCGTTGTATCTTCGGGTGAGCACTTTGGAGAGCAGATGCTAGCTCCTCATAAACATCACCTTCAGTCATGGTGTCGCCTGCTTGGAAGCCCTCTAGCCGTTCTTCGAGCAACCTTGCCTTCTGTTGAACTTTTCCCACTTCCTCGGCTGCCTTTGCCCTGTAATCCGTCTTCGTCCTCGTGTCATAACCCGCCATGATTTTCATCAACCGATTAGCTTCTTGGAGGTCTTCTGGCCCTCCACGCCGTATGAGTTCCTGTAACTTGGCAGATTGAGCAGCCTTCTCTTCCTCTTCCATTTCTTCTGCCGATTTAAGATTCTTGAAACTATCAATACAATATTCAAACACAATAGCAATGTGGGCTCAACTTACATCACTTGGATTCAGCACTGCTGCGTCTTCCGTTCTGACCTCTGGAAACACGTATCCTTTGTAGCTCAGAAGTCTATGCATATCTCGAATAAAACCCAAATCCTCCTTGTACCGCGATGTCTGACATATAGTCCCCCGCCATTCTTCTATTGCCTCTAAAATCTTATGTTGTACCCGGGTAGGGCGTATGGGTGGACGCTCGGGAAATCGCCTCACAAGCTCATTAAGAAACTCTTTGGTACTAATTTGGAGGTGGAAGGCGTATCCACAGTTCTTGACGCAGATATCGAGGAGGTTGAGTGCTAATAAGGAGACATTGGGGTTCCTGTGGTTAACATAGTTGACGATAGCAACAGCAGCTTCCCTGGGCGCGTTACCCTTTTTCGAATTGATTAGATCCGATATTTCCAGATTGAGCGCCAGGTTTGGCTCGAAGTTTTCGGGACTACATGCTTGCTGTATATATCGCTGCAAGGTGGAGGGTCCTGGATCGCCCATTACACCACCAAATCGATCGCGGGCGGCCATTCGAGCAGACGCTGCCTCCATGGGATATGGACGAGAAGCTTCAAACTTGATCTAGTCAGGAGTATTGAGACATACAAAAGTAAGAAACGCTTTGGCGACAGGCGCAAGAAGCAAATAGATGCGGTGGTGGTGGTGATTTGGTGGGGTGAGTGAAGCCTTGTTAAAGACACTCGTATGTACTCCGTATTAGGGATCCTGGAAATGCTTGGCACGAACAGTGTATGAAAGGGCTTGAAAGCTGTTCGGTAACAATCTACGAAATTTGAAATGCGTACAAGTTTACTCTTGCGCATTACCTTATGGCACTGGGAATTAGAGATCGCTTTTCCTTAGGGACTCATCGTGAATAGAACATAATCTTTGACATATTGGACGTTTTACTAACCTAATACTTGTGTTGAAAGCCGACCACTGTAAGGTTACCCGGGCGAGCCTTGGCAATAATGGTCATCGAGAGTAAATATTTTAAGAAATCAAATCTGCACTACGCAAACATCAACATTCCATAACCTCGAGCACGACATGGTACGGCACAAGAAGGACGGTTTCTCGTCTAGAGGAAAAAAATACAACAATGCTCCTAGACCCAGAGCTCCAAGAGGTGATGATGAAGATGGAGATAACCCCGCCTCTCGCCCCGCGTTCAAGGCTGCGTGCTGGGACATGGGCCACTGTGACCCCAAGAGGTGTTCAGGAAAGAAGCTTATGAAGTTGGGACTGATGCGAGATCTCCATGTTGGCCAAAAACACGCAGGTGTCATCATCAGTCCCAATGCGAAGCAGACCATATCTCCTGCCGACCGCGAAATAATGGAACAATACGGAGCTGCAGTCGTTGAGTGCTCATGGGCGAGGATTGCAGAGGTGCCATGGCCAAAAATTGGGGGGAAATGTGAAAGACTCTTACCGTATCTAGTTGCTGCGAATAGTGTTAACTATGGCAAACCTTGGAGGTTAAACTGTGTAGAGGCATTGGGAGCCGCGTTCTACATTTGTGGGCATCCTGAGTGGGCAGAAGAGGTCTTATCTCACTTTTCATACGGTCCATCTTTCCTGGAAATCAACTCCTCGATACTGAAGAGATATGCCAGCTGTAAGGATGAAGTGGATATAAAGAAAACACAAGAGGCATGGATGGAAAGACTAGAGAAAGAGTATGCAGACAGTAGAGCCGATGGAGGAAATGGACCGGATGCAGATATGTGGAAAGGTGGGAATACAAACCATCGTATGCCCGAAAGTTCTGACGAAGAAGAGGACGACGACGACGATGATGGTGAAGAAACAATTGATGAAAATGGGGAGCCAGTTGACGGCATATACTTAGGTCAAAAACAACCAAAGAAGGTAGAAAGCATGGAAGAAGTGGAAAAAGATCCTTTTGATATCACAGACGACGAAGATGAAGAAGAGGAAATGGCTGAACTCCGACGCAAGGTTTTGGCTTCCAGGCCATTCTCGAATCCGAAGGCATCAGAAAAGTTAGCTCCAGAAAGGATATCTCGTCCTGTTCCATTGAAAGAAGATTCCGATATCGAGGCAGATTCGGATAATGGCGACGACGATGAATTTGATAATATTATAGATGCTACTCCAGTAACAGATCGGATAGGTATACAGGCTAAGCAGCGAGTAAAAACATCAGAGCCTCTTGCTAGTGCAACGTTCTCGAGGACTGTTGTTGGAGCGCCGAAGAAGTGGTAAACTTACAATGTAAAACTGCGGCGATCATAGCATTGCTATGCTCCACAATCAAAGCTTTGATACTACCCGACACAGCTCTTTCATACCGGAACTTACTACCTATGACTTTGTAAATTGGCTGCAGCGAGTTATCTTCTAGCAGCCGTGGACATGAGAATGGTTGTGGCTCAGTAAAGAGCGCTATAGCACAATCTGAAATTTGAAATCTGATCCTCTAATTTTGCAGAGTTACTATCTCCATCCCAACCTGTAAATAGAAAACACCTTGACTCGTGAACCTTCAGCATCACATTCCAATACAAGTCTTCGCATTATATCTAAGGATAATTGGCAACTGCCTAGATAATCGCTTTTGGTTGTGCCAAACTTCTGGCTCAATTAGTACAAACAGTCTTGCAAATAAGTACACTACTAGTCTTCACGATGTTGCTACTAGTAACGACTCTGCGAGTGTGAATGCTTCCTGCCTTGATCAGTTTAACATGATTTAGTTTGTTTCATCGAGTAATAAACCTGTATTTATAATATTCTAATCTAATATTGCTTGGGTAAAGGAAGATGCTTCTGTCTAGAAGAAATTGATTCTATTGGTTAGATAACCGAACCCCTTTTTCGAAGAGATGTGCAGTGTCCAAAAATCAGATATATTAAAACGCAGGAATATAGTGCTCAACGATCTAGCTTGACCTTGGAAGCTGTGAGTAAATGAATTTGGTTTATTCTTCGTGGCAGGTCAATATGGAGATGGAGATAAAATTCAGATATTGAATCATAGTACTTGTTAAGAACGTAAATGTCACTGTGCTGAGGTGTTCACTGTTTGAAAAAAGTCAACATCATCGTTACTGGCTCTGTCTTAACCGTTTCATAAAGTGAAATATACCTCCGGTGGTCCATTTAGGGTTTAACAAAGACCGCCCAAACAACCCATGACCCAGCTTAAAGAAAAGTATAACAAAATGTATGATCTAACCCGCCACAATATGAAAGGGCCTATGTCAGCAGCAGAAGATCAGATTTAACCAGATACTGTTCTGCTAAGTTATGATTCCTTTAGATCATCATTCGGCTACCATAGCCACATTCATTAATCATCAAGTAGTTCTGGCTCAGACTCGTCCTCATACGAGACAGACTTGCTACGCTTGGCCATCGTACGAACTCTGACGGGGCTCTCGACCTCTTCACAACCATGAAAGTCATCATCTTCGCCACATGACGGTTCTGACTTTCTCTTCTTGCTCCTAATTCCTTCCTTCAAACCAGTGTCATCTTCTTCAGATTTGTTTGTTGAAGGTACCGAGAATTTGGATAAGCTTTGCTTCTTAGCCTTAGAGTCTTCGGCAGCTTTTAACATCATATCCCTAGTCTCCGGCCAGTATTTGATCGCAGATTTACATCCACCAACGGGTCGAGTAGTGAAAGGCTTGTCAGTGGTGGTCGTAAGACTCCACCCTTTACGCATGCCTTCCAGGTTTTTATCCTGCTTCATTGCACGGAGATCTACGAATCCTTGTCCAATTCTCATACTATCGCCCACAAATCTTTGGTTTTGCTTAGCTGTAATCTTCTCCCAATCTTGTTCTGTCAGTCTACCATTTTCTGATTTCTCAAGTGCTTGCTCAATCAGATCGTGGAGATAACTCTGTTCTTGGAGAGACCATTGGGGTCGGGATGGACGCTTCGTAGATTCTTGCTTATTGGCGGGATTGTTGTCAAGATGACGAATGATTATTTGATGGAACCACCGATTTGCTCGCGTGACAAAAGTTTGTGAGGTCCAGTCGGGGATATTATTCTCTGGAAAGACGTAGCTATAAACTATACCCGTGGTGGCTTTGAGCTTCAAGACGAGCAGATCAGGTTGTGGTTCATTTAGCTTGAAGGGAGTGGCGCCAAAGTCGTGGTATTGCATATTATCTCTCCAGAGAAACTTAGTACCCTGCGGAGAGACTGGCTTGTGCTTAGTCTTCTATTAATTTATTAGCTAAGGCTGAGAGGACTAGAGCCTATAAACACTGTACATGTAGACAATTACCGATAAGGGGGTTTAAGACATAGGGTGGACTTACGTCTGTTTTAGGGTGGTTTAGAATCCCCGTGCTAGCTGGCTCTGTATTAAAATCGAGGGAATTCCCTGGTTTCTTGGTTTGGTGTGTCGAATTAATGAAGTGAGATCTAGCAGAAACTTGTCGCTCACCCGATAACTCATGCTCAGTCCCAATACCAACTCCGTAATTGTCTTTCTTTGTTCTCAATCCAATGTCAAAACCTCCAAGCTCTTTCTTGTTGATATCATTCAAATCATCTCCAGAGACAACCGAGTGAGAGTATTGTAAATTGGGTTGGAGATTTTCACCTGAAACCATCTTTGGCTCGGGATCTAGCCTAGAGGACGTACTGTCTTCTCTAGATAGTCTTCCACTATTAGCAAGTTCCTGACTGTTCATGTCGGAGTTATGGTGAGAACTTTCAGGAATTGGTGGCTGTTTGGCTACACGCTGTGCCTTTTTTCTATTGCTCTCAAGATCTTGCATCTTGTAATGTTTAATATGGTTTCGGCCTAGAAGATAAAGTTTGTTTGAGGAAGGGTGACATGTTTTAAATGTGCCAAAGCCTTGTAGATTCTAAAATATTCACACAGGCAACCGATTTGATTCACACAGGTGAGCCTAATGTAAAACAGGGATAGCTACAAAGGAAACTAGCAGGACTGGATATTTATTTAGTGCACACACAGGTAGCCAATCAGGTGCTGTCTCTGACATACCCATGAACAGTGGTGAATGGCAGAGCCTATAGGCAGAGATTTCTTTATATTGAACTTGATTGCATTTCTTTTGTACTAGTAACCTACCCGTTGTCATGCTTAATTTCTCCTTGATACTACTTGGGCTCTAAAAATGACATTTGATGCGGTATATTGTGATGGTTTATGAGAAGTCTGGTTACCTGCCAATGGAGGAACAGTAAATTATGCAGGGAGCACGTAATGAAGTTATACTTTCTGTTTTTTTTGTTCAAGCGTAACATTCAAAAGCAGTTGCGACATAGATATTACATGAAAAGTGATTTTATATGCGAAATAGCAATGTGTTATTTTTATTACAGAATTCTACAACTCATCTATAATCCTAGTACTTGACTTGTCACCGTCCAATGTTCTACTCTTGGGGTTCTTCTCGATGCTGTGTCCCTTCCGCTTCTTATCAACCGCCGCAATTTCATCGTCGTAGACTGTCCACTCCGGAACTTGTCGTCTAGCTCTATCAAGTTTCGGTTCTTTGGTTTGCGGGTTATTGCACAAATCAATAGTTCGTGCTTCCTTTAGACTTTCGTCGCTGCACCAAGTCTCGCACCACAGCCATTCTTGCGGTAAACTATGAATGGGAAGGTGGGATTGCATGTGATTTGGCAGATCTTGATCCAGGTTCGACAGACTGTTTGGGTCGGCAGAGAGCTGGTGATATTGCTGACGCAACCTATCACCAGCAGCCATTGTGCGGAAACGCTGGAGATCGACGACATATAATGCAGAGATATGATATGGCAGACCGCGTAAGAACTTTTCCCAATAACCTTGTTTCCAGAATCGGAAGCCTTCCATTTCTGTTCGGCTATCACACATGGGTGTGAAACCATACGGCGCTCCTTGTAGATCATGGTTGACTAAATCGATCATATCTGTCCGAACAATTTGATCCGCATCAACAAAAATTACTTTGTCTAGCGATAGTGGGAACAGCACATCTAAAAATAGAATCTTGTAGCCCCAAATTTCACGTTGTTTCTCAGTTTGTGCTCGGAGCCAGTGTGGCCATTTATAAGTAACCATTTCGTATTTGAAACCATATTCGGCTGCAAGATACGGAATAAAGTCCTTAAATGATGGCGATAGAAATTGCTCAATAAACCAAAATTTAACAGTATGCTTGGTGTGTTTCATAACGCTTACCATCATGATATTCAGCATACGTTCGTAGAGATGGCCACTTGCAACTGAAAAGATGTTGATATCAGCATGAGCTTCCTTTCCGACGACATCTTTGCCTTTGCCGAGAAGTCCTTGTGCAAAGCTCAAACCTCGAGAAACAAAATCCAGCGGGGAGTCAACCTTGGCTTCTAGGACATCTTCCATATCCATGTCTGGCTTTCTAGATATTCGAGGATAAAGAGTAGCGCCTTGAAAACTCATCAGAACGACTTCATTAGTTTCATCACCCGGCACTGGACTCCACCCGAGCGAGCCAATGCTATCAATTTTGAATATCTCAGAGCTTCGGCCGTCCTGTAGACCAATCTTATATAATCCTGGATTGGCCTTGAATTGGAAGTATCCTAGATTGGCCATAATAATGGTATCGGCGAAATGCGCATCCCTTTGCGTTCCAAGGACAAGCTGAGCACCGCGTGGGGCCGCATTACCTGGTGTCTCTCGTGAGTGGCCTTCAATTAGAATGTATTCGAGTTCGTACAAAGCCTCGACATCAGTCTTGATCGAGCTTAACTTGATATTATCTAAGTCATGGATTGAGACCTTTGGTGCCACAAGCCACGAAGAGGGAATGTCCAGGCCAACAGTGAGTAACGCTTCCTGTGGAACACCGCTGAAGGAAGCCCCCAAGGACTGCAGGGTTCCGGTTTCGTCAAATGTGGGCTTCGATGCTAATACATATCTATAGAATCTTTTTACGGGCAGTTCCGAAAGGCGCTCCTTTGGATTAAGGAAGATTTTAACGTAGACACCATCAAGCTCAGATATGACCTTCAGGATTGGAATCCAGCGTTGGCCAGTCTCACTTGCTGGATCAAGGACAAGTGTCATTTGGATACTTGCGGTCGATTTGTCTCCAGTCTCGATGACTGTATGACTCGAATTCCAACTGTCTAGATACATTCTTACAAGAGAGGATTCCTCATGAATACCCGGTGGTTTGTCGGACGTAAAAGCGAGTGCTACAATAGAGGATACTTTAGCAAAAGAAAGAGGATTCACTATCTTCTCGGATAAAGAAAGACCGTCCACAGCGCCATAAGCAGGTAGTATTCTCTTAGTTCGCTCATAAGCAATAAGCTGCTCTAGATCTCCCTGATCGAGCTCGGGAGAGTCAGGGAGAGGTCCAACTAGTCGCCCATTAAGAAGAAGACCGTTGTCACCAGGCACTAATGATAGAGACGCCACTAATGCTTTGGCTTCGTTCCAAAACTTATCAGAAGCCTCAGAGCTTCCGTGCTCTCCGCTAGGAGAATCTGAAGCCAGAAGATGAATGATTTCATCAATATTTTTGAAGGCTGGAGTTGCGTTGTCTCGCACCAAACGATACATAATATCACCTATGGAGGACCTTGTAGCACCCACTGCAGGATTATGAACAATCAAGAGTTCAATCGAGGGATTATCTTGCCTGAAAACGCCGACAGTCTTAAGGAGCTTGTAACCAGCCTCAGTATCTAAATCAGCAATCACAGTTAGATGAACCCAATCCTGCTTTGCTGATGAGAGGTCAACTTCGACGCGAGGAAGACCTTTAAAAGCAGCTTCGTTTTCACTAATAAGTCGGTTGACATCAAAAAATTTGAGAGTTTTTTCATCTTCTGGAACAATAAGAGCGTTTCGTTTCTTGGCAGCGTCCGCAAGAAAGTAAGATGGCAGCCAAGCATCCGCAGCAAATTCCTCATTGAAAATGCCTTGTTGGATAAGCTGCAAATCCGCGGAGACTCTGGTGCTTAGTGCTTGTAAATAGTTCTCATCACGGGGTATGGCAACACCGTCCACAAACATGGTCGGGATCTTCCCATTAGCTGATAGCCTCTGCATCCATTTTTGGGACCCTCCAATTTGGCTGTTGTACGTTTGCGAGCTGAGAATCTCATCTAGAGACTGGACAGATCTATCTCCGCGCGCTGTTCGGCCATCTAGCGCTTTTCTGAAGCTTGATGCGCTAGGCGCGGCAGCTGCCTTTGCAGAGTAAGATTCTTCGAGATAGCTAAACAGGGCTGCTAGTCCGTAGGTTTCAAGCAGATGATATACAACCGCAGCTTGTTGTGCACTTTCATTGGTGAATGTTGAAGGCACGAACCCAATACGAATTGCTAGCTTCCGTTTGATAAAACTTGCCAGTGTTTCTGCAATAAGCCGAATATCCTCCATATTGGTAAGGTCAGCTGTCACAACTAAGTTGAAACAATCCCTTCTAACGGCAGGAAGTTGCCCAGGATAGGTCCGCTGAAGCATCTGCAAATAGTGAGTGGGAAAAACCAAACGGGTCATGGTAACTTACAGCTGTGAAGGGCGTAGGCCATTCCGAATATCGTTTATCTTTTTCAATATCATTCATCCAAATAATGACCCTGCCGCCCTCAGTTTCATCTCTCCAATCGAATCTCTGAGGCTCATCCTCTGCCTTAGCAGTAGAAATATCGGGATGCGCTAGAAGATCGATTGCCTGGGAGCCTGTTAAGCCAAGATTACGAATTCCATTGATTAGTGTTCGCTCTTTCCGTAAGGCATCTAAAAAGTTCAAGCCATCGATTTGTCGTTCGATTAATTGAGCACCATTCATCCACCATGCATTGAACCCCGCAGGAACGAGTTGTGCACGATTATACTCATGCTCAGCAACGAAATCTGTACTGGCATTGTGAGATGCTATAGCGCTTGAATACTTTGGAAAATCTTGCGATAGTTTCACTAGTGTGTCGAATGGGTTTTCACTTTGGACGATGAAGCTAGATGCCTTCACGCTTAAATCTAGCAGCTCAGATGTAGACAGAGGTTTAAGGTCGGCAAGCTCTTCATCTTCGAATTTGACCTCTGCTGATGGTAATTTTTCAGAGGTTGCTTGTTGGTCATCGCGGTCATCGATGACAATGTAGTCCGTCCGTTTTAAAGCAAGTTCTACCCCATATCCGGGGATGATAAGAGGCTTCGTATCTGATGAAAACGATCTTTTATGTCGAATCCGGTAGGACGTTTTACCCTCGCGAGCCGTTTTGGACAAGGTTTTGTGGAAGTGGCCAAAAACTGGAGATGTGATATCTGCGTATAGTATTGAGGATGGTTTAGAGGCATCTCCCAATACTCTATCGAATTGCAGAGTTTCATATTGACTGAGTAAGAGTTAGCTCAAAATTAAGCCAAGAACACGATGCTAATGACTTACGAATCTCCAGCAACTTCACCGTGTGCTTTTTCTAAGGATGGTGAACAGTATTGTTTACCATCAAACAGGATCCATACTGGGCATGAAGAAGCCTGCTCAGATTTCAGAGCTGGCTCGGCAGCAGTGTGGTAGTACTGGTAATGTGCTTCTATTCTTGGTGCAGAGGATCGCATTGAAAGTGCAAATTGGTAGGTAGATAGAGCCTCTGTGTCTACCATGTGCCCGTCCTCCTTTAAGACATTTATAAATAGCTCATACAGTTCTTTATCTGTAGAGGTTTTCTCAAAGTGCCCATCTGCAATTCTATCTAGTAGCGGAAAATATGATGTGGAGTTTTGGTCTGCAGCAGTTTCTCTAATTCAATGTTAGAATCAAGCTATACTAAACAATTGATAAGGGTCCGTACAATAGTTCAAGAAGATACGGCGCAGAGGAAAAGGAAGCTTTCAAGGCTACATTTATTGACGGTGCTGCAGCAGCGCATAACGAATGTAGGTAGGTGGAGGCCAATAGAGCTCCAGTGAGACCCCATGGCCAAGTAAGAATTCCCATCTCTGTTTTATTTTGTTCGAACCTGGACTGGATACAAGGTAGCTAGAGGTTGGGTAGCTACTGGTTGGGACTACGATGCAGGTACTGTCATGGGTTATGCTAGTAATATAGTGGCCGTCCGCCAGCGGAATGAAGGATTTTTGAAATTCAATAACTAGTGTCGTAAGGCATATTGTTATATTTACAAAACGAGAGTGCAATGGAGGCGAGGCTGATATGGAGTCTGTGGAGTGTCGTTGTGGCCACCTTACCTTTCTTCGACAAGCTCCAGGTGGTTCATGTGAAGCTCCCGTCAAGCTCTTGAACCAAAGACGCATGGGTGACCGTAGCGGCCGACCGACCACCACCATCTGGACAACGAATCTATACGCACAAATTCAAGGACACCAACTCCCCAACTCAACACGCCTGTCTTCTATGTACTGAATTTCGAATCGAGTAACGTCAAATCTGCTCATCTTGTAGCGGCCACTTTTTGCGCCTGTCATCCTTGATGTGCGAAGAATAAACCTCCACCACATCTTACTGCGATACTCAAGATGGCTACCACCGCAGGCCCCTATATGCTCACAAAGGTATGCTATACGTGGGCTCGTTAAGAATAGTGGTAGCAAGCCTCTAACAAACTGTGTAGTTTGAGTCAAAATCCTCAAGGGCAAAAGGCATTGCATTCCACCCGAAGAGGTGAGTCTCCAAAAGCCCCCTTTGCGCTTCTGTTACTAAATACACCTAGGCCATGGATTCTCGTTTCTTTACACTCCTCGACTATTCAACTATGGGATTACCGAATGGGAACTCTGATTGACCGGTTCGAGGAACATGACGGCCCCGTAAGAGGAATCGACTTTCACAAAACACAACCCCTCTTTGTTTCTGGCGGAGACGATTACAAAATCAAAGTTTGGTCATATCAGACTCGCAGATGCTTATTTACGTTAAACGGCCATTTGGATTATCTTCGAACCGTGTTTTTCCATCATGAGCTTCCTTGGATCATCTCAGCCTCTGATGATCAGACTATTAGAATTTGGAATTGGCAGAATCGGTCGTTAAGTAAGTAGTTGAGGATTACATCGATGTACCTTCCCACTAATAATGCTTGTAGTTTGCACTATGACGGGTCATAACCACTATGCGATGTGCGCGCAATTTCATCCAAAAGAAGATTTGGTCGTGTCAGCCTCGCTGGATCAGTCAGTGCGAGTATGGGACATCTCAGGTTTACGAAAAAAGCACTCTGCGCCGACATCAATGACATTTGAAGACCAAATGTCTCGGGGGAATCAGAACCAGGCAGATATGTTCGGTAACACAGATGCCGTGGTTAAATTCGTACTCGAAGGCCATGACAGAGGTGTAAATTGGGTAGCCTTCCATCCTACACTACCACTTATCGTTTCCGCTGGAGATGATCGATTGATAAAGCTATGGAGAATGAGCGAAACAAAGGCCTGGGAAGTTGATACATGCCGTGGACATTTCCAGAATGCTTCTGCTGCCTTGTTCCACCCTCATCAAGACTTGATATTATCTGTTGGCGAGGATAAGACTGTTCGAGTTTGGGATTTGAACAAGCGCACGTCAGTGCAGTCGTTCAAGCGAGAAAACGATCGCTTCTGGGTTATTGCCGCTCACCCAGAGATCAACCTATTTGCTGCTGGTCATGATAATGGAGTTATGGTATTCAAACTTGAGCGAGAACGGCCGGCATCAGCTTTTTACCAAAACAATGTTTTCTTTATCACCAAGGAGAAACATGTCAGGTCATATGATTTTCAAAAGAACCAGGAAAGTCCAACTTTGCTGACATTGAAGAAGCTTGGCAGTCCTTGGGTTCCTCCAAGATCGCTTTCCTACAATCCTGCAGAACGTGCTATTCTTGTCACCTCGCCTGCAGAGGGTGGCTCATACGAGCTCATAAATCTGCCACGAGATGGTGCTGGGTCCATGGATGCTACAGCAACTCACCGTGGACTAGGTAACTCTGCAGTCTTTGTTGCCCGCAATCGTTTCGCAGTATTCAACTCTGCTGCACAACAGATTGACATTAAGGACCTAGCCAATTCCACTACTAAGACCATTAAGCCGCCTACAGGTACCATCGATATATACTTTGGAGGAACTGGTAATCTTCTTCTCATCACTGCAACTGCGGTTCATCTTTATGATATCCAACAAAAGAAGAGTACTGCTGAAGTTGCCGTGAACGGCGTCAAGTATGTTGTTTGGTCAAACGATGGCCTTTACGCTGCTCTGTTGAGCAAACACAACGTCACGATAGTCACCAAGACCTTGGAACAGGTTAGCACTCTTCACGAAACAATTCGAATTAAGAGTGCCACCTGGGATGATGCTGGCGTCCTTCTCTATTCCACCCTTAATCACATCAAATATACCCTCTTGAATGGTGACAACGGTATCGTAAGAACGCTTGATCAGACAGTCTATCTCGTACGTGTGAAAGCACGCACCGTTTACTGTCTCGATCGGAATGCAAAGCCAAAGATCTTGAATATCGACCCTACAGAGTATCGCTTCAAGCTTGCACTGGTCAAGCGTAATTACGAGGAAATGTTACAAATCATCAAGAATTCGAGTCTTGTTGGTCAGAGCATTATCTCATACCTGCAAAAAAAGGGCTACCCTGAAATTGCTCTCCAGTTCGTTCAAGACCCCCAAACTCGATTTGAACTTGCTATTGAATGTGGTAATTTGGAGGTGGCTGTCGAGATGGCAAAGCAGCTTGACAGACCTAAATTATGGTCTAGACTGACCACCGAAGCCCTGGCCCATGGAAACCATCAGATTGTTGAAATGACTTACCAGAAGCTCAGACAGTTTGACAAATTGTCCTTCCTATATCTAGCTACAGGCGATGAGGCGAAGCTTGCTAGGATGGGGAAAATCGCTGAGCACAGAGGCGATTTTACCTCTAGATTCCAGAATGCACTGTACCTTGGAGACGTCGAGGACAGAATTGCAATGTTTAAAGAAATTGATCTCTGTAAGTGAAAATTAATATCACGACGACGACTGACCAGAACTAACATCTAAAAGATCCTTTAGCATATATGACGGCAAAGTCTCACGGGCTAGAGGAGGAGTGTGAATCTATCCTGGAAGCTACTGGACTTACGGAGGATCAAATAACTCTACCAAATCTTGGCTCAACTCTTGCTCCACCTAAACCGCTCGTAGCCACTTTCAAGGCCAATTGGCCAACGAAGGCGACATCTCAGTCTTTCTTCGAGAAGGCTCTGCTAGGCCAATTTGAAGGTCTAGCTATTGAAGACGAGCCTACAGCTGCATCCAATGGCTTTGGCTTCGATGAAGGAGGAGAAGATGATTCCACCAAGAAGAATGGCACTCTCATGGATGCAGATGACGAGGAAGATGCTGCTGGATGGGACATGGGTGATGATATCGTACCCGAAGAAGATGGCGACTTTGTCGAGGTTGAGAATGCAGATGCTGGTGGTTCAGGAATTAGTGAAGCAGATCTCTGGGCTCGGAACTCACCACTAGCTGCTGATCACGTGGCTGGAGGTTCTTTCGAAACCGCAATGCAACTTCTGAACCGTCAACTAGGTGCTGTCAACTTTGAGCCCTTGAAGCCGCGCTTCTTGGAAATATACAACGCAACCAAGACGTTTCTTCCAGCATCGGCTGATCTTCCACCTTTAATCAACTATGTTCGACGAACCGTGGACGAAACAAATCCTCGAAACGTTCTTCCAATCATTCCCCGAGATATTGAATCGCTAGCAACGCTTGATCTACAAAACGGATACAAATCTATGCAAGCCAACAAACTTGAGGATGGTGTTCGAATATTCAAAGGCATCCTTCATGCACTTATTGTGAATGCTGTCTCGACCGCATCTGAGGTCGAAGAGGCGAAGAAACTGATTACTTCTGCATCCGAGTACTGCGTCGCAATGTCGATGGAGCTTTCGCGGCGAGCTCTTGGAACATCCGAGGAAATACAAAAGTCTCCTGAAAAGCTCAAGCGGTCTCTGGAGCTCTCTGCTTTCTTCACCATTCCTAAATTAGAAGTACCTCACCGACAGCTGGCCTTGATAAGCGCCATGAAGCTGTCATTTCAGAACAAGAACCTAAGCACAGCTTTGAGTTTTGCAAACCGCATACTAGCAAATGGTGTCGGTCCCAAGAATCTTGAAAATGTACGTTCTCGTGTAGAGTTTTTCCTAAATACCAAGCTAAGCTAATATGTCAAATAGGCACGCAAGATCAAGGCCCAGTGTGAACGTAACCCCACAGATGCGATTGAGATTGAGTTTGATCAATTTGCCGAGTTCGACGTTTGCTCTGCATCCTACACACCTATTTATACGGGTAGTGCTGTTGAGGTTTGTGCTTTTGATGGCAGCAAATACCAGCCTAAGTACAAAGGTAGTATTTGCAGAGTCTGTGAGGTTTGTGAAATTGGGAAGAACGGCAGTGGATTGAAACTCGTGGCATAAATGGGTAGTTTGCAGGCTTCGTTTGGAAGAAATGCGAAGGAGTTTTGGGCAAAATAAGTAGAAACGTAACGACTGAGTGGTTACATGTAAGGCATTAAGAACTTTGCACATATTCCATTGTGCTGCAAAATGTCAGAGAGTTGGCGTAATCTATACAAACTGACCTTGAGTGCATTAGACCTTTGTATTAGAAGAGCTATCAACTTCAAGATGTATTGACCGCTTGATATCCACTTTATCGGCTGCTTCTTTGCATTAGTATTGAGAACTTTCATCTAGTCTAGTCTAGGAAAGTCACTTTGCTGTTCAAAGGTTGTTTTACATGAGCATTGTTAGTATTTTCACATCGAAAGTCATGATGCATTTATGTCACAAATCTTAACCCAATGCCAATTAGTGTCTATTTGAATAGGTGAAAATTCTTCTTCTTCACTTATGAGCCTGTTCATGATCTTTAGGTTTTGATAATACACCTTAGCGCCCCGGGTCTATAATACATCGGAGGCCTTCCCATCGATTTTTGCCCTAATCTGTAAATGCTCCGTTTGCATTTGTTTCTTCCAAGCATCACTACACGATTGTCTCTAGTTCTCTTGCATAGCCTAGGGTATTTTCGATAGTTAATTTGCTGACCTCCTTCTCATTGCCGTCATCGTCAATACCGGCTTTGGATAACGCAGGGAAGTATATACGTCCGTCACGCACTGTCCAACCGCGGGATTGGGCGAATTGAACAACGTCACCCTCGGAGGAGAGAAAGAGGAGATCTTTTGTGGAGGAGATGGGGAGAGATGGGTAGGCAGTCTCGCTGCATGAGGCAATCTCGGACCTGATTTGGCTAGTGAGAATCTGAATTGGTTAGCTGTTATGCTTTACTGTGACCACTTCCTTTGAAAGAAGGAAGACGGATAAGTCAGAGAAACAAATCATACCTCACTGAAAACTCCATACTCCTCACTTGGGACCTCTCCACTCGCCATGGCCTTCCATACCAGGTCATAGCTGCCCTCCATCAGCCATCTTTCAAGCTTAATTGGATATCCCAAATAGCGGTCATTTTCGACAGGTGGCCCATCCACGCGCCGACACTCCAAACCCTCAAGCTCAGTATGGAACCCCGCGTAATCCCCCATAGTTAACAGTAATAACAGGTATAGTCCTGTGATTTTGTTCCGCTCCCCTTCTCCAGCTCCACTACCTAAACGCTCAGTGGGTAGTTCGTAGAAAGGCGAGAGTAAATGAACATAGCGGGTGAAAGAATCAGAGTCTTTAGCACGCAGACTCAAGAGAGCACCGGCCTCGAAAACATCGCGAGCTAGGTGTAGAAGAGATGGCGAGGTCGTAGGTAAGGGAACAAGAGCTTTGGCTTGTAATAAGGTTAGTTTTGCCGTTGATAGAAGTTTGAGGGAGCTAGGGTAATCGGGAGCGCTTCGTAGCTTGCGGAGAAGGTCTTGGAGGGTTCGTTCGGCCATGGTGGGCGTTGGTGGTGTAGATTCTGGGGATTGAGATTGTTGATGGTTGAAGCTGGAGCTTGAAGTCAAGGTTGCACTTGGGAGACGCGGCTGTTGCTCAAGCGCATTCTGGCCAGGATACTGTGAGGCCTGATAAATAAGGCTCCCAGCCTTCTGCCCTAGTCTCGTAAAAGCTGTAATGAAGTTCCCCATATGAATTATTTCTATTGAAATGTTGAATTTGTTCCATTCTGGTTCCTAACAATGGTACATTGCTTTCATATATGGTGTCACTTTTTCCGTCTAGGTAACTTACACATACGGACTAACTTTAGGAGATAGCGAGCTTGTGACTTGAGGTAAGGAGCCACGAGACACACCCTATGAAGCACGATAGTTGGCTATTTGATAGCTTTTAATAAGGCTGCCATGTGATCATTTGAACTAAGCTCATACAATATGCCGAATGCTTTTCAGGTGTCTATTATGATCTTGTTTCTATAGCTAAGTTGGATTACTTTTGTACACTGGCAACCAACGATTCAAATTCGTTAACAGTAGTAACGATTTAGACAGCTCAAGTTGTACTGTATTACCATGAATGAAAACTATTCCGGCCACACGCTCCATAAATTATTGTTGGCTGGGCGAAGTGCGCCTTCTCGAATGGAGCAAAGTGGAATATCAGCAGAAGTTTATCATCATTTTAATTTATGTAAAGACCTTATTTCTCATAGCAACGGCTGATCGAGTCAAGCCTCAACGACTAACAACTACGTGCTTGCAAGTTCATACAATAGATTTATGGGACGTTTCATAGTAGGGACATAGGAACCCTATTCACATCGTCTGTGAAATTTGCACGCATTAGAATAATGACTTAATGATGAATAGCTTTCATTGAATTCTAGATGGCCATGTAAGAGATCACTGAAGCTGGATGGAACTTACAGTATGAAGGTGAGCACCATGGAAGCCTAACCCACCTGGGTGATTTGCAAGTTACAGACATTGATTTGATTTGGTAAGGCGAAGCATATCCTGATATGAAAAATAGCGATGATGAAATATTATACAACGCCGAGAAGATGGTTTTTGTAGTATGAACACACAAAAGCACGCAAGACACGCATGATTTGCTCTTCTTTGAGAATCTATTAGACTAATCATCGTAAATATGGCTACAAGTTTGCTATAGAGTTTACAGAACAGTGGAGCACAATTCGAAGCAATGTGTACATATGTTTATTGTACTTCATATCTATGTCTCTTTACAAACTTATAGTGTATCTGGGTATAATTCTATCCATCAAACCCACAAACGCCTGACTACACCATCTTACCTTTACCCAATTACCCGATTACTAATTTACAATTCCCTTAGCTTATCATGAACCCTTTCGATACTCTCCTCGACCTTCTCTTCCATCCTCTCTAGTTTATCCTGGAACTTGTGTTCTGCTTTCTTAACTCTCTTTCTCGCCCGCTCCACGAATCCTTCCTCTTCATTGATCTTGACCCGATCAGCATATTGGTCGATATTACTGACGACATTCTCTCCCAGCTCATCTCCGTGGCCTGCGGCGACTCTCAAAATCATATCATTCAAGCTCTGTCTACCAAGAATATCGACGTGGTCTCCAGTATTAGGCCCTCCTCGAGGAGAGAAGCGGTCTGGCTCATGCGGCATCTCATATACTTTTACTTGTACCCCAGCCGGATTGTAGCGATGCATATTCCAGCCCTTGTTGCACATATATCCCAATGAGAGGAGATTGACAGTACCGTCACCTTCACCTAAAATGACTCCATGATCGATTCTTCCACGGGTTAGGCCAGTGTCAATCGTAATATTCAACGACGAGAGTGGGTTCTCCGAAGTGCGATAATAGTAAGCTCGTTCGGCTGGTTTTCCAATACCTGGACTCATTAGCACATATCAGTGTGAACAATCGAGGTATTCTTACCATAGAAACAGTATATCTTCAACGATGGTGCAAGTGGTAGCCTAGTCTCCAAGGGATTGATCCACTTCCTTTGGTCCTTCTCGTTGGCTTCTACTTCGGCAGTCGTATGGGCCACCCCGTGCGAATAGCTACCCTTGATTGCATCTGAATACCAGTCTTCAGTTGTGCTCATAAGGTACTCCATACTTTGAGAGACAGTCAAGTTCCGGTATCCCATGGATTCGTTCTGATACTTGAAATTCAAGAATTGGCCGTAGCTGACCTTTTGGCCAGGAACATCATCTGGAGCCCATGTTGAGTTCCCCCATACTGCATCACCGCCTATTGGAAGCATAGAACTGATTCCTGGCATAGCTCTAAAGATCTCCGCCCGTTCCTCTCGGCTCAGAAATCGTTCGAGGCCGTAGACAGCGAAGGCATTCAGCTGCGCGGTATCTTTCATTTCCCCAGAAAGAACAGCTGGCAAGCCCTTCAGAGCTCCTAACATACATCCACTAATGTTGATCCAGGAATCAATGTACTTCTCTACCCAATCGTCACCTGCATTGCCTCCTTCTGGAGCCGCAACCCAGTGAAAGAAGTAGAATAATACTTGGCTGCCCATAGAATGAGAAATCAATGTAACCTTCTTGTTGGAAACTGTATAAGCCAGCTCGACATACATCCTCAGGCGAGTGAAGTATTGATCTCGAACCTCAAGATTCTTATAGGATAAACGCCAGTCGTAGGCGGCCGTAAAACTGTTCTGAGGATCATATCCAATCGTAGCCAGGTTTTCTAAGATTTTGTTCCTAAAAAGAGTCTTAGTATTTCATTCTCTATATGTATCGTCAGTACCAACCATATCCAGTATCCAGTGATGAAGAAATCAGCAGCATCAAATCCTTGCGCCGCTCTCAACTTGATTCCCTTGGGATCTAATCCTGTCTTCTTATCCAGCATGATATGTCTCTTCCACCCCTCCTTATCTACCACCAATGCCCGCATCATACTCCAACTCCCCCATAACCTCTTGCGAAAATACTGCCTCGAGCTGTTCGTTGTACCCCAGCTCTCTAACCCGGTTGAAATAACGCCAGGTATCATAATAACTGGATGATTGGATCGTATGCCCTCCTTCCTTAGCTTCAATCCTACAGCAAAAGAATCATAATTGACGGCCTCCCGTTCTCCCTTTGCCAAATCTCTAGCATCTTTCATAAATCCATTTGGTAAAACATCCATTAACGAGTCCAGGCTAAGGTCTTTAAATTCAGGAAACTCGATCATCTCGCTGTTCTGGGCAAAGAACCCGGCTGCAACAATACCGACAATACCCCCGAGAAAGAATATCAATCCCGTCTTCCGCTTTGTCCGATCCTTCTTGGTAGGGCTTGTCATGATCTTGGAAACGGGGGCAAGTCGCACTTCTTCTGCTTGCACGGGAATGTTCGGATTCTCAGGCTCTTTCCCCGAGGGTTTGAAAGCCCCAAACAGGCGCTCAAAGAACGTCGCCATCTTATCGTAAACAAAGTAGTAGTCGGATATTATGGTGCATCACAAGCATCTTTTAGTCCAACCAGCAGAATGTTTTAAGGATACGCTACGTAACATTGCCAAGACAAGGCTGCGGAAGGAGAGAGATGTCCAGGGGTTCATGTAGTGGAAATGATTTTCAGGTTCAGCCTTGTTGTGTTTGCATGTGAATCTGTCTGTATACAGCTTTCCCACTTTAACGTAACGTCAGCAAACTTCGTTCTATTGTTGATGTCCCTGGCTACCAGAAAATCATTAAACTCAAATATTTCGAGTTCTGGATCCATAAGACAGTGATCCTTTCCAGCATTACTTCTCCATCCAGCTTTTCTCCACCCTTTCCTCAGTTCAATGGCGACCCCAACTCCAAAATCAGACCTTCCCTCAGAGTTGCGCTACATTCAATACACACATTCTATGGAGAAGCAGTACCTCCCTCTAATCCGCGCTCTTATCAAGGAGGATCTTAGCGAACCCTACAGCATTTACGTATACCGCTACTTTCTCTACCAATGGGGTGATCTCTGTTACATGGCTCTTGATCCCAAAACCCCACCGGGGGCACCCATAAATCTTCTCGGTGTTGTCATCTGCAAGCTGGAGCCACATGCTTCCCACTCTCCGCCTACACTGCGCGGTTATATTGCTATGCTGGCTGTTTCGGCGTCATGGCGTAATCATGGGATTGCTACTGCGTTGGTGAGGCGTGCGATTGATGCTATGAAAGATCGAGGTGCGGATGAGGTGGTATTGGAGACGGAGGAGGAAAATGTACCTGCTATGAAGTTATATGAACGGCTGGGCTTTCTGAGGAGCAAGAAGCTCCATCGATACTATCTGAATGGAAATTCGGCGTATAGGCTAGTGTTGCATCTGAAGGGGGTAGAAGAGATGGTTGGGGACGGGCCAGTAGACTTCTGATTTGGTGATGAAGAAGAAGCTCTCATAGACACAGATTTACATGTAAGAGGGTGGATTGAAGAAAGCTGCACCTTTGAAACATAAAATTTGTTTATACGGACATAGGTACTGGGCTAAGGCTAAAGTGTTACCAGTCGGCGGGCGAGATGGCTCAAATATGGGTATCTGTGCTACGTAAGTGTACTAAAATGAAAGCTAAATATCATCAATCAGAGGGTATCTTAACAGCAAGCAATCGATCATTCCCAGTCCATTTCATCAACACAATCATCCCTAGGCATCTTTTTTTTCTGTAAGAAGCCAGATATCTTCGCTTGAGCGCCGTTTGTCAAAACTTCTTTGGAACTAAAGAGCGAAGTTTTTATACCCCATTCGTTGTCTCTGTTGAGCCCAAGGTATGTATATGCATCTAAAGGAAATTAGCCATTCCGATCATCTTCCAGAACATATCAGAGACATACCACATTTATAGTAGATTGGCTTCTTCGCGGTAATTAACCCAATCTCTTTCATCTTTCGAACAACTCGTGTTATATCTTCCATGTCCGTAAAGTCGTTCGTATATATACAAACCAGTCTCTCTTTTTGTCCTTCACCGGAATCAGGTGCCACTTTCGCAGCTTGGCCGAGCTCATTCTTGGCTGTGGCTTGAGCAACAATTCCCCAAATAAGATCGACTTCTCTTGGGTCAACAAATAGCATCCACTACCTAGCATAAGCTCGTGGACTAATTGGGTTTTCAGTTAATATCCAAACGTACCTTTCCAGAAGTGCACTTGAGTTTTACCGCAACGTCCCGTAGTTGTTGCACGACCTTCTCCCGCTGCTCGTTATACAGTCTTACTCTCCCCAACTCTTCTCGCTGTTTCAGCTCCGCTTGATAAGTCCTCAGATCCTGTAGGAGTTTCCCTCCACGTGCTACGAATTCCGCCCACTGACCCGCAGTGTGCTCTCCTTCCATGATCGAAGGAACATCTCGATACGGATTTCCTATGAAGATCCAAGGCACTTGTTCACATTGCGGTGTTGTTAATGGTGGTAGCCGTTCTAAGAACTCATCAATCGTCTCACCTAGCTGACGTCCACAAACCGATCCTTCATACGGATTGTAAAGCTTAGGTTGGACAGCTGGGGCTGAGAGATTGGCGAGAGCCATGGCGGTTGGCGTAGCTATACTTTGAGCCCACCAAGTAGTAGCGCAGAAGCTGGTAGCTCGGTTGCTCAAGTCTCGTTTAGTTGGGGTGTCACCTGATGACTTAGGATCAGCTTTGTTGATGAAGCACTGTGGGATAATGGTACAAACCGTAGAAAGAAGAATCATCAGACAGATAGCCATCGTTTGAAGCTGGCAAATTCCCATTACTTTCAGCCCCAACAGTCATGGTGAAGTCACTTCAAGGTCGAAATATTCCACGGTTGAATTCAAGGCGCTAAATAGGATACTTGATTCGACAACAATCCACAAAGTTCATGTACACAACAGCTTACTTTTCGAACCTCAATTTCAACAGCATCTCTCTGAGAATACTGGATGCAAGTTTATGATCGTGGAAAAAGAAACATCATGGTGTAATATATTCGGCGCTCGGACCACCCTAGAACCTTGAAAATTGGTCGATCGCCTCTCCTTTAGACGATACAAGTTTCGTGAAGCGAAGAAGAACGCAATCAAAAGTAATTTTTAATATAAGTAGAAAGCTCAGCAGGTGTGGTGTACAGGTACAGGATCTGCCGGATTAAGTGCTTTGATATCCTAGAATTATCACTTGCATTGATAAGCATGGATCCGAGTAAATACAGCAGCTCGACCGTGCCTTTATCTAAGGTAATATTGGACCTCCCACCAAGCTGCATTGAATTCGTTCCTTGGCATAAGGATGTACAGTCAAATGGCGAGTGGTTTGTTGTCGGGACCTACGAACTTCAGAAGGAGCAGTTCGATGAGACGAAAAGTGCTGGTCCTCAATCGAGGAGTGGTAGCTTGATTCTTTTTCGGTTAAGAAATGGTAAAGTGTATATGCCCTCATTGAAAAATGGATCACGGCCTTTTCTAACTTCAATTACAGAGAAATGGTAGACTCGGTCTTAAGTCAGTGTATCTTCACTCTCCATAACCTCAATATCAGCTGACAGAGAGCCCTCGTAGCTGAATCTGCCGTTCTGGATCTCCATTTCCTCCCTGGTACCCAGACACTTGCTGTTACAGACAGTACTGGCGGCATCAAGGCAAGTGATTTACCCCATGAACATCTTTACAAATCGTGAGAGGCTTTGAAGACCACTATCTCCAATGCTACACTAACATGCCGCTTCAGCTTTTGGCACTCCAAAAAGACGCTGCAAATGACAGCTATAGCCTTCAGGAGTTTCGTCACCACCAAATATTCCCATTAGAAGACGAGGTTCTCATTCTAAGCTTTACGTGGTATCCTCATGGTGACCAGGATCCGCCTAGTCTGGCACTTACACTCAACACCGGGGCAATTCATGTTATACGATTCACTAGCTGGGAGTTAGATTCATATTTGAGTGAACATGGGCCAATTCACATGCACAGCCAGAAGGCAGAGTCCTGTGCTTGGTCTCCTTATTCGACAGATCCAACCCTTCCAACTTGTGAGTCAGTGACTAAGATCTAAACCGAAGTTAGCTAACCTTCAACAGGCATTTTCACAGGTGGTGATGATGTCAGAGAGCCCTCGTTACGGATCGCTCAGCTACCTCATATGAAGCCAGGCGTGGAATATGATCTCGAGGAAGACATAAAATCACCTCCTTCAATGAAGCTTAGGCCGCATGAGAGCGGTCTTACTGCCATACTGCCGTTGCCTGGTTCTACCGTAAGGTGGCACTTAAATACCTATATTCATAATACGTATACTGACCTTTATACTTAGTTCTCCGACTCAAAGCCTGTATTACTCACGGGAGGCTACGACGGATACGTTCGAGTATATTCCCCTCTAGGTGACGAATCCACTCATAGAGCTAAATCACTTGCGGAATTGGAAGTTGGTGGTGGAGTATGGAAGCTCAAATTCATCACCTATGATGTAAATCTCGAAAGAGGATCGAGCCGTTATCGAGTCTTAGCATCGTGTATGCACTTAGGTGCGCGAATTTTGGATATCCATTTAGACGGATCAGAGTGGACTATCAAAGTTCTTGGCGGCAAGTTGATACTGCGTATTTGACTACATAGATGTGTGCTAAACGTTTGCAGGTGTAAGTCACGATTTGAATTACGCCAGCGATTTTCAGCCTTGCGATCCAGATCTTAAATTCGAGAAGACGCCCTCGGACTTCTTCAAAATGAATTGGGTTTGTATCAGCACCAGCTTTTACGACAGACTTTTATGTGTTTGGAGGTTTGATCCGGCGATTGAGTATGTTTGAGCACCATTTACTCAGCAAAGACTTTATTTGCAACTAAATACTGTTCAGCATAAACTTCTGGCCTGTTTTTTGTGTCGCATTCGCTTTTTCCATTATAGTGAAGTCTGTACGGGCTAATGGAAGTGGAGAACACCGGTACAATCTGCTAGTACAGGAAGTTGATGTTATTTGTCAAGGTGAAAAGCACCGTATAAAAGGTAAGGCTTGATACCTGCTCTTGGCCATGTATATATCTATATGACTGGTGAATTAGAAGCAGCATTTGAGATTTTAATAAGTCTGATGTATGGCACCTCTAGTTCAAGTTTAAGCAAATACCATTTGTCTTGTTGCCTTTAATTACACAGCCAGAACTAGCTTATTAACAAAAAGAATGAAGCTCTCATTTGGCTCGTTGAGTACTAAAGCCTATGACACAATTTGATCGTCTCGGCAGAGAACTCGTTTCAAGACTGCTGTGAGTTTCTGTTGAAGGTCATCAGGCTTATCCCACATTCTCCAGGCAATGAATCCATCTGGGCGAATCAGTATCGCTCCTCCTCCCGATATCCAAGAGGCAGATTCCCATTCGCCTTTAGCGCATACCAACTCACCAGCTGGGCTAGCACGGTATGCCTCTAATTTGACACCAACTAAGGAAGCAGCTTTAGGAGCAGCATTGCACCACTCATCTCCGTACTCTCCCGCTATCAAAACGAATCTTTTGCCAAATAGGTCGAGTGTAGAGATGCGTCGATCTTTGTGCTTCACCCAGATATGTGGTGCTCGCGATCCGATTGTTCCACCAAGGCTCATCATCCAAGGTAGAGTCGGCAATAGCCATCTTTGCTGCCATAAGAAAGGGGTCGTGTCTTCTCTGATGACGGACTGGGAGGTATAAGTAAACCCAAATCCAGATATTCTAGGCAGCCTGCTTATCAAAGCTCGGATTGCCCCAAATGTTTTGAATGCCAACTATATAAGGCATTAGCACTGTATACTTCTATGTTGGTAAGTGAGAAAATAGAAGCTGCCTCAAGGACACAGACGCAATTAGATGGAGAATTTGAGGTTTAGCCACCATAGTTTCCGAGAAACTACAGTTGACTCGAAAAATATTTCTAATATAGAAACTTCATACCAGACCATACTCGTCAGCTGAGGCTCCAGATTCCTCGGAAACGCGACGCCCTATCGGAAGTCGCTCATCATCATATGTTGCTAATAACGCAGGCGGTGCCAGACCGTTCAGAACCGCTGCTATTTTCCATGCCAAGTTATGCACATCTGCAATACCCGTAGTTGCCCCTTGCCCACCCCAGGGAGGCATGGTGTGTGCGGCATCTCCTGCGAGAAATATACGACCGTGCTGAAGTTGCTCAACTACTCGCACAGTAGGCTCCCACGGAAGTACGCTCTTTATCTCAATCTCTACAGTTGTCAACCCGAGCGCAGCCTTTATAAGCTCTTTACACCTCTGGGGTGGAAAATCCTCAATTTTCTCTCCCTTCCTCGGATCGTAGGAGAGATGAAATACCCATATATCACTGTTGTTTATGGATGCAAATAAGCCACGAACTTCTGGCTGCTGGATAAGACAGAGACTGAATTCGCGCCCTCTCACGAGGGATTTCAGATCAGCTTTGAATAGAATATTCAGGAGGTAGCCTAGCGAGCCAGCACCAGTAGTGGTAACACCAAGTTGCCGCCGAACTTGGCTCCCAGCTCCATCAGCTGCAATCACATAATCCGCTTCCACAACTGACTCGGAGCCACTTGAGCGATTGCGTAGAGTTGCTATCACCCCCCTGTTATTTTGTTCTAGTTTAATATATTCGGTATTGAAGCGTAGTTCTCCGCCTCGGTCCCGAGCCTTTGAGAGCAGGGCCGGCTCCATCATATCTTGCGTTACAAAAATTCCCTTCACTGGAGAGATATTCTCAAGGAATTTTGCGAAAGGAGGTTTTCGTTCGCCCTCATGCTCCTTGCGTTTTATCGGTTCGATAACTTCGACTAGAGATGCGCCGCTATAGATTCCCATGCTGGCTGATATAGATGCCCCAGCCTCACGAACAGCCTCATCAACCCCAAGCTCACGGAATAGCTCCATAGTACGAACATTGACTCCGCGAGCCCGTGGGTGTATAGAGGTAGTTGCATGGCGCTCTACCAAAAGTGACTTGATACCTTGGCTTGAGAGAAAGAGCGAAGCAGAAAGACCAACGATCCCGCCTCCGACGATCAAGACTTGAGTGCATGTTTCAGACATAACTGGCGAGGAATACGAAAGCTACAGAAGTGAGAGTAAGTTAAAAGATAAAGATCTTATATACATCATCACCAAATCAATGAACCTTATACAATATGCTGCACGCCTTGAGCGAGGCAACTAAGTGGCCGTACGGCCAAGACTATGTCTCACCCTTGCTTGAATCTACCAATGAGAAATACTAAATTCACTTCATTGCTATCTACCTAGTTCTAGTAGTCTCATTATTACCTGGTTAGACTTATCCCGACTTACCCGTAGTGTAGGTCTATGACGTAATATATACGTCCTTTAGCGAAGCCCCTTAACGGGGGACTTGGCGGCACAGCAATTAAATTTTAACCACGCAAGAGAGGATCTGTGAAGTCCAAATGCATTATATTGTAGTTGAAAATAAGAAGTCTTGGAAAACAAATACATTTATGAATGATTGTCTGCCTATACTTTTCAGCTGAGCTGTCTAAGTAAGCCTCACTGAAGGGAGTGCATTTTCAGATGTTTAGCCAGTCTTTGAGGTCTGGAATGTTAGGTTCTCTATTATTTTGTTGCTTGTCGCACTAATTTCCACAATACCATAAAGACACAACTCCTATACACTGTATGGTGGTATCTTAGAAACTACAGTGCAAGCGCTGTCTACACAATCATACTAAAAGACGATCCAAAAAGCTTGCATGTACGCTCGTGAGAAACAATATTGCGCGAGACCTTAAAAAGACATAAGAACAAATTAGATTTATATCTTCAGTTGATTTTTCAAGTCGCGAGGTTATCTTCTCATTCATGCTGGTAGCAGTGCTGCTACTGCTGTCGGAGCCTTCTCTCAGGTGTAATTGAGTTTGGAACAAGATTTAGAGATTCTGAAAAGGTTGGAGCCATGATAAAAAGGGTTACATACTACTACCATCATTCCGGTGATGGAAGAACTATGGCTAGATGTGGATGAGCTTTAGAAGGGAATAACATATCGTGCTTGGCAGTCGTGGAGAATTTGAACTGCTAGATATTTGGAAAATGGTGAGACTAGTCTCATAAATGCGTTCAGAAGAAAGATAAAAAGGTAGGAGTCAAAAATGGAGCTTGCCAAATAACATGGGTCCGGTTGAAAAGGGAGGATAAATATGAGATTATATGAGATTATCATGAGATTAGGGACACTGCCATATGCTACATACATTTTCTGGGAGGTACTTGGATTTATCCTATCTGTATTCCTGATCCTGTGTGTTACTAGGTCATTCTCTATTTTAGTCATTCGTAGACTTCTGTATTGATCTGAAAACATAAATTGCCTCTCTATTCCTCTCCAGCCTCCGTTTATAGGTGAACGCTCCTTAGAGACTAAGCAGGTATAGCGATGCATCTGCCTCTGTTCTAACCTAGTGACAGCTACTAGATAGGTTCCCAGGACAAGACGAAACTAATGTAGCTGTCGGTCCCCAAATTCAGATATGGATATGCTATTAATACTTCGTATGCTACCCGACCGGGGTCACGGAGAGCTTGAGGCCAGAGATCCTCTCCGCCAGGAAATGGTCCGTCCCAGTTTACCCCTGGGTCACGGAATGACTCTTCGAGAAATTCATCATCGTTCCAACGTGTAGCAACGAAAACGACATAATACCTTCGTCCATTTGCCTCAAACTCTTGGTATAGATCATGATGCTCTAAAAGTTGTGCTTGTATAGCTTTATTCAATCGCCAATGGTGGAGGATGTATTCTTTTCTTTTCTCTATTATTCGGCTAAAAGCTGCAGGAATGGCAGGTGGATACTGGTTCCATTGCGGCCGAGGGACGCCATCTACCAGCCAATAGAGTTGTTTAGTATTGAACCCATTCATCCTTCCAAGACCAACTATTTCGACAATCTTATCTTCGCAAAGATACTTTCTGCCTTCCGTGGTGGCCCACAGCGGGTGCCACTCGATACCGATACGATCGAATGGTGGGAGAACAGGCCGAGTATTGATACAAGGACGCATTTGTCGCCAGAAGTTTAGAGTATCCTTAGGATGACCCAATGTGTTGTGTAACCGAAAGACCACGAGATCCAAGGCGCCGCAAATTCTGGGAACTATTCTCTCGGCCTCCTCTAAGACTATCTCGTTATTTTTGTACTGCTGTCTCCGAGTCTCCATATAGTGCGATTTATTCCTAATACCAGCACCACTGAAGAAGTGCAATGATTTTCTAGAGATCATATTCTCTAAATGGTTGAAAAGGCCACAAATACCAGGAAGTATTCCTTTGGCACCTTTTAGTGATGTATCGGTGGCTTTGTATTGCTTTCTCCAAATCTCCAAAGGGCGTGGTCTATATATAGCACCAGCACCGCGGAAGAGCGGCCATGCTAGGTCAGGGTTCATCTTCTCTAGATAATCCAGGGCTACAAGGCGTGAAGTCTGGCTTACTGAGAGCAAAGTTGCAACCTGCGAGTAAGTCGAGAGCTGTCGGCAGCGTCGCGTTGCGGCAATCTCATCAAGCATCTTCGACTTGAGCGTATCCTCCTGCGGTCCTTTGGAATGTCCCCAAATGGAGGGAACAATCTGGTAGAGATACTGGAAATATTCACTACTTTGATCTAGGTCACGGCAGTGCTGATCGTATTCGTTGTTATCATATCTGGCATAATTGTATTCACTTGTTTCCGCATTTGGTGTTCTGTCATTATAAAGTTTATGGGACCATTCAAGCGTTTTATTGATTACATGAGCAGGGTGAGGGAAGCCCTCAAACTCAATCCATTGTACACCTCCTCGATATGGGAGAACCAACGTCCATATTTCCGTCTGTAATTCGAAGGGAAGATCAGAAAAGCACGCCATAGCGAGGCAGCAGTATGGAGAAGATGAACTTATTCAGCGTAGGCACCCTCATACTTCACTAGAAAAATCGTTGCTAGGAAGAAGAGCTAATTGTCGTAGTTTCGTATTGATTTCCTTCAGCTTGTGCTGATGTGCTCCTTGTGTTGGATATGCAGATTTAGCCGAGAGTACGCAAATGAACCAACAGCACCAACAATCCGAGGCTGGTACAGGAAGCGGTTGCGTATGGCTCGTACTCCGTGGCTCAGCAAATTGGCAGGATAGGGCTATGCTCAATGATCTCCCTTGCATGCGTATTATGGATCGAGTTACCTGCAAAGCATTTTGGAATAGATTCAAATACAGCACGGTGCTATTAGTGAGGTTGGACAACTACTAAATATAGAAAGGTAGGCGACTGGCATTGGGTATTCTCTCGAATATTATTGGCTGGAACAGCTCATATAAATGGGGAATAGTTTTTAGACGTATTATACCGCCAAAAAAAGTCACAAGTTGTTCAACCGTCATGCATTGAAATATCAATTTGACCACTAAAGACTGAGGCCATCGAGTTCAAGCATAAATAACGAATGTGGTCCATCACACCAGAAATAAAATCAAATACGCCGAAATTCTTAACGCCTAAACTCCCACACACCTCTCCCACCTCTAACGCATGTCCAAAAGACTGTCGTTCTGATATTTCCTATGCTCATATGTTCTTTGAAGCTGCCTGTTATTCCCGACCAATCTCCAGGTTACGGGAGCCCAAGGTATATATTTCAAGTCGGAGGTGTATCTGCAGGCCCGCCTGCGCCGCCGGGTGGTGGGGGTGGTTGAGGTCCCTTCTTTTTGCCAAACTTCAATTTGTTCAATACACCTTTGGTTTTACTGCTTGCTTTGCTCGGAGTCTGCGATTCGCCAACTGGTGTTTGTGTAGTCCCAGCGCTGGGGGTTTGGCCGCCGGGTATCTGAGGAATTTCGCTGTTGGGTTTGGAGCTGGCAGGGCGGAGTGCAAGATCAGTCGCAGGACCTGGGGCAATGCTCGATGCCCCGCCTGTGTCCATTATTCCCCCCGACCCATCAGTCCATTGATAGAGCCTGATGATATCGTTAGGACGCGTTTCGAACTTTATCTCCACCCCTTCTACGGGTTTCATATTCTTTTCCAGTAATTTGGTATGTGTATTCCTCTCCCAGGCTATGGCGAGAACGGCTCTATCATACTTCTCGTACCCAACTTTTAGTTCGCTCGATATCTTTTCTTGATCCTTCACAACCAAGTCTGCAAATCTGGCTCCGTGCTGCGCAGCTGATTCAACTTTGAGCTCTATTATGAGACCTGGCTTTCCATTACCGGGTGGAAACACCCAGTCGGCAGCCTGCAGACCTTTTCCAAAGACGCGTATCTCACGTACTTCGATATCCTTTTCGACGTTTATGCCTTGGCGTACTTTGAACTCTACCTCGAAATCAAATTGAACCCATGACTCGATACCGCCTTTGGTAGCTGAAGCAGCGCGAAGCCTGGTCTCTGATCTTTTCATCCACGCTACGAGGTAGTTAAGGACTGCCGGTGGGGCTTCGACCACTGGTTTTTTTGGTGCTCCTGGCTGTGATACCGATGAGGAACCTTGGTTTGGGGGTGTAAGTGGTTTGATATCTGGCGACGGTGGAGGAGTAGAACCCGTGCCCACAGGTACTCCCAGGCATTGTGTCACGGCTAGAAGTGCCAGAAAGATGGCCAATAGTGTAGGGCGCTTAAAGGAGAAAAGCATGTTTTCTCTTGAAGCGACGAAAGGCACGGGTTGTGAGGATGTTCAAACCATAAGTATTTCTCTATTGAAAAGATATTGCTACCAGGACCGAAACTAGAAGTAGTGCTAGAGAGAATGAAGATTTTTAAGGTATCTGATGGTATATATAGTTGTAGATTTGCAAGGGAAGACAAAAAGATCAACGTGAATAATGGGAGTACCAACGAGCTCCTCAGGAGACTTGGACGATTCTTATACTAAACGCCGTCTATGAAAGACTGCTGCACCTCAGCAAGACAAGTCCATCATCAATTGAAAACACATTCGTGCTCCGCGGCTGGGGATGAGCCATTTCAATCCCGTTGTTGGAAACACGCCTCCTTCAACCAAACACGCCTCCTTCAACCAAATCCAGTGAATCAAATAAAAAAAAAAGTTATGGATTTCGAAATCGTGTGGGTGCTCCTTCTTGATTTCGAGGCTGTGTTCTAACAATGCAGCCTTTTCAAGCTGAGCCTGTGGTGTTGGTATCCAATTTTATTCCAATCATATCAGAGAGCAATTACAACCAAAGGATAACAAACACCAACAGATTGTGGCGATTAAAAGACTCCAACTTAGCCTAAAATGGAGACTCATCCTCGTTCCTTTGGTGAAGAATGCCAGTAATTTAGCACGTCGATTGTAATTCTAATTATAGTTGATCCAGAAATGAGCATATAGAATATGTCATGAAGAAGTGCTGATAGTCTATATTCACGTGACTACTCCCATGTAACTTCTTAAAGGCTCTAGCTTCACGTTGTGCTTGAGTTATCTTCAACGTCGTGCTTATTCATATTCAACCGTAAAGTGTCTTCTTAATATAGCTCAATTTATCTACACGGGATCCGAGGTGGTCACAAGCAAACCTAGCTGAATATTGCGAGTGTTTATAGATCTTCTTGAGGCTACAAACAACCGAATTATATTGCGATTATATGTTGAACGAACTTCAGTGTCGTGCTCATCAATAAATGATCAAGTTATAGTGAAGATAATAAGGTATGGATCACATCAAGACTGTCTTCTAAGGAGTTACTCTCTTCATAACCTCGCTCATTGCGTATACAGGGTGGTTGTATACACAACCATCAAATCACTCCTTTTGTATATCAACAGGTCTAATTCCAGCAGTCTCAATATGTTCGCTGACAACAATTGCCTATGAGGACTTATTAAGCAATCCCGCACCCAAGGCTTCTCGCTTAAAATTTTACCCCTTTGTATGTAAAAGTCAAATCATCGCTACCAAGAGAAAATGCTTGAAGAGCTAGAGAAAGAAAATATCCCCTACAACTTGTAGAAATTCCCAATTTGAGTTTGCCAGGTATTTAAGAGGTTGTGTTATGGGGAGAGAGGTTACTCTAATCTCACAACTAGAGCACTATGTATGGTAAAATGCTGATCAAAGAGGCAGTCAAATTAGTAGGTCGCGCCGTGTTCAAGCGGTGCTTTCAAGGGAAACGATGTAGCTTCGGGCATGGTTCTTCAAGTTTGTAAGCTGATTGGAAGCCCATCAGTGAAATCTTGCAGAGCGTAGTGATAGCTGATCCACTGCTCATTGGGCATTTTGCTCGAAGACCATTATTGGCATCGTGTTGACAAGCACCTCTATGCTCCAACTTCTAAACCCACCCACTATTTCCAAATCCCATCTTGCGGACCCTACACTTTCCACACTGAGGGAAAGATGTGTCCAACGAACCTAGCATACAGAAAACCATATATCAAACCTGTCTATTTTCTTCAGAGCTCTAAAAACGCCATACAAGAGCCACTTGATTGAACAACTAACCAAAAAGATCAACACCATACCATATCCTATTACGATTTTCTTGACACGGAAATAATAGTCGCAACCAACACTCATTATATCATTCAACAAAACAAACACCGCCAATAACAAACTCGGTCGTCGTCGTTCCCCCCATCGCTCGCTTCGCGCGGCCCGCGTTTAAGGTTGGCTTATGTTAGCAGGGATCCAAGCTGCTCGGCAATCTGGTTCTGTCGGAAAGAATTACGCTACCGTATGTTCCAGCGCCGGACCCCTGCTGATCATGATCATGATTATGTTTACGATTACCGGTAATATTCTCATGTAAATTTTTAATTTTCAATTTTATACCGATATAGCTGCGGGCTGGTTTGGTTTGATAATGTATAGGGAGGGTATTGAAATATAACTGATTTGCGAAGGGGGTGGCTGGGCTCTCAGCATTGTTTAATATTCATGTTACCGTCGCTTCAGCCAAAATAGTTTATGTGGATATCTGAAATCTGATTTGCTTCGATACTAGTCTGTTACAATTCCATGCTTATGACGCATGATATATGCATAATTGCAAATGTGAGAAGCATTAAAAAAGATAGTAGGAAGATATTTGTTAGCCAACTTTGTAGAATTTGGTTCTTCGCTTAAGAGCAGCTTTCACCGTGACGACTGAGCTGCAATCAATGTAGAGAGATGTTTGAGACCCAAAGATCTACGATATGCGACCAGATAAGCCGTCTAATTTTGAGATTCCATTTTTTCTATCTGTTGTTCCCAAGATCAAACGCCCCCTAATTAAAGCATGCTCCAAAGTCGAGAATCCAAGCCCATCCCATGCTACAATAATGCTAATCAACAATAAATTTTTGGGTATCATATCAATCATTTTGGCCACCGCAAATCGAATCAGTAACTATTGCCACCACCCCCTACTCTCCAAAGCTCCACCCCCAAAATCCCAAACTTATCACCCTCGTCGCTTAAATTCTCATTCCCGAACGTTAGACATGGACTTGAGATCCCCCTCTCGAACGTATCGTCGAGCCATAAGCCATACTTCCCGTCTCCACCGCCTACACTGAGGAAGGTGGCATCGCAGAGCATCATGTAATCATTGACACCACTGTAAGGGAATGCTTTAAAGCGGATACGATCAGGAGTCGCCGTCCCGGGTTGTTGATTTTCGGAAAGATTGGGAGAAAGGGTTGTGCTCCGTGGTTGGTTGGGTGTTGACTCAGAGGGCGGTGGAGGCAGGTGAGAGAAGTTTTGAGCAGAGAGAACGCTAGCTCGCCAGAGGAAACATTCACCGGTGCCGAAGTAATGCGGGCTGGGGTGTGGCGCTTCTGTGAGATATGCTCCAAACAGGCCACCTTCCGAGTCCTTGACAACCAGCACAAAGCCCTCCCTACCTCTTGCACCTCCTAACGCTTCACATTTCTTATATAATGTTCCCAAGCTGACTCCATCGCCCTCAAGACTATACACAAGCTCCCACTGCTCCTCCAACTGTAGCCTAGGAGGCACCAGCAGCCTAATTTCTTCCGCCAGCATCTTGTTCAGCAATCTGCCCTCCATATCCACATTGCCCCAGCCGGTGAGAGAAAGTGGATACAGAGGGGGAGGTTGGAAGGGTGAAGCCATGCGCCGTGGAGGTGTATACATCCCCGAGCCCGAATGATATGAGGATGGATTCGTGTTGCTCTTCGAGGGGGGGAAGCTCGGACTGAGCGGACTCTTGTAAGGTTCTGTGGAGAATCTCTTCAGCAAGCCGGTCACAGCTGAAGGGACGGTCCATGAAGCAGACATCGACGTGGAGGCTGGAGTTGATGTGCCTGATGATGACGTCGAGAGCGGAAACTGGGCGTCGTTGGATGGTCGGTCTGCCATTTTCGAGGACATCTAATGTATGTAGCTTCTCCCTCAAATCTGGGCAGTGAGTTCAAATTTTGTTTTGGAAATTTGCTAAGCGTTTGGAAGAAGAGAACGCAAATTATCTATCTTGGATAAAGCGTAGGAAGGTAGGAAGTCAGATTGTGGCGTGGGCTGTTCCTGTAGAGCCTTGTCTTGGTAATTAGCCAGCCTTCGATGATTGGTTGATTGAGGACAGACTGTTGTCTCTTGGCAAGGCTGCTTCTTCATTGATAGAACTGAATATAACGTCATTCTGCAAGATTCAATTATTGGAGCCTTTTCAATTGTAAAATTAAAAACTTTTCTGCTGCTGAGAAAGCAGGTTAATTTCCTGTGAGATAAAACTTGCTAAATTATATGCAATCGCTAGTGTAATTTCTGGCATCTGGCAATGGCAAAATGAAATATGGAACGAGATCCGAGACTGCAAAATTTAATTCAAGCTGGGTGACACTTCCAATTATTGACTATTATGATATTGGGAACAAGGGATAATGGTCAATGCATATTTGTTTATTTCTTCTCTTCTCACACCCAATCTACGATGTCAATCAAACACAACTCCCCAGACTGACTATGCCACCACGCCAAACACTGGATTTCTATGATACAAAAGAGGAACTGAATATGTGCCTACAGTAACGATAACGCCAAATCCAACAAAACCCTAAATTACCACATATAAAAGGAGACAACACGGAGATCTCTTATATATCGACGGAAGATGTATCGTAAATCGTGACGCTGCCCAAGCCATCGTAACGTGACTAAGTGTGTTTTTTGGGGTCGCAAGAGGGTATCGTTTTTGTTTTATATATATGGAACGCCGAAAAATCGGTTTTTGGAAAAATAACTTTTTAGGAGAGAGCCAAGTACAACGCAAGTGCAGGTTATTAGCGACTACCGAACATGCCATCAAGACCATTACCGGTGGTAGTGGATGTGGTAGGCTTGCCTGGATGGACCCAACCCCCGCTGTTGCGTTTCTCTGACTTCTTCTCTTCATCATCCATACCGTCCATCTTAAAGACAAAATCGCTCTGCTCTTCATCTATTGGCGTGGTGAATCTGCCACTTCCACCAATACTACTAGAGCTGATTTGTCTCTCGGCAACAGTTCGTGGGCCAGAACCAATTGGGTTGCTAGTTGCACGACTAGGGTGCAGACCGGAATCGCTTCCAGTCGACTCTGCTCTCGACAAACGAGTCCGCTGGAGCTGTTGAGAGATTCCAGACATTGTGCTCTGGCGAGGGGGAGATGCCATATAGGGCGAGGAGTCACCTGAGAGACTAGGTCTTGCAATGGGTCTCGAACTAGGACTGGCACCTGGATGTAGAGAGGAGTTTCTCAGTGGAGAACCAACGTGACCGAAAGCAGATGCACGAGAGGATTTTTCTTCTTCTTTCTCTTGTTGATGACGCTGAAAGAGAGGTCCCCATCTGGACGGACTAGCATTGGAGGGCGATCCCCACTTACTTCCAACCTCATTGATTGGGGTACCTGTGTTGATCGGAGTACCTGCTCCACTATGGAGGATCGGTCTTCCTTCCTCATCGGCGTTGCGAGAACCACGACGAGCCTTTTCTTGTGGGGTCATAAGGTCCTTGAGAGCCTCTGGTAGATAATCTTCCTCAAATGTAAACTCCGCATTCCAATCTTGATCAACTGCTTTTGGCAAGCTCGAAGACATAACCTTGGGCTTTACGTTCCGCTGAGAATGCATTGCACGTTTCCCAAAATACTCCTCGGAGGGATATGTAGGCGGTGAGGATCCGTTTCCATTAAAGCGATCCCGGGTATCATCCGCAAACGCTGATGCTTGAAGATTTTTCAAAGCTTCTGAAGACACGCCGACAGAACCTAGGGGAGAGTCCAAGCCAAATTTGGCGGGAACGGAGGATGCAAGAGCACCCTTTCCTACAGCGTGATGGGCATACGCGGACAACCCGTTGCTATCAAATGAGGCTGGTAGCGGAGCATCCAATACGCTCAATCCTCGGGACGCGGTAGCATTGGCATTTGGAGATAGACCTCCGTAGCCAAAGCGGTCGTCGTGTCCTGGAGAGCCATATGCCGAAGTAGGTTGAGTAGTGAAGCTAGTGTCAATCATGGCAACACCCGGAACAGGAAATGGCTCATCATTACCGAATAACGAAAACTGGCCAGGGCCAAAGGGAGAGGGTGGTACGCCGTTGAACCCATTTGTTAGAGCTGAGCTTTGCCCACGGTATGGATCCGGGTTGACTCGTCCTCCAATGTTCAGATGCCCGCCCATCAAGCTCCCCTTATTGTAGTTGACCCGGTGGCCGTTTGGAAGGATATGAGCATTCGCGCATTTGGGACCAAACTTGCAATTGCCTTTCGCGAAATATTTGCACACATTATCGTTGGTGTTGGTGAGATCGTGACTGAACGGGCATGAGTTCCCAGCTTGGCAGGCGCCTTGTCGAAAGAATTTGCAAGGTACATGAGACGTATCTACCATTATATCAGCTTAAGCTATTTCTATAGAGGCGTGTCATTCAATAATTGAATGGCTGCCTCGTGTTAGGGTCATGAAGTAGATGTGAATCCCATCGTGTCAAGAACTGCAACCTGACGGAAACTCCGTACGAAAGCCTCGTTCTTGTTCGAGCGGTCTATGTCTTGATCACGATCAAGAGATAGAGCTCTCACACGATCAGACTCTCCAAATCTACCTGCCACAGGAAGGTAAACTGACTCTGTTTTCCGGGCGGGCTTCTTGCCTGATCGAACCGTCCCCCCATGCCGCCGTTCTGTGGTTGCGCAGCGGTGATTCCTCCAGCTGGAATATTGAGCGAGCCAGAGCTCATATGGCGGAATTCTTGTTGAGGCATCCTGTTACCATTCGAGAGCATGGTAAGTGCTATGTTCGCAAGGCGGGGTGAGGTGGGGGTGGAAGGTTGGGGTCTCTGGATGCGTAGCGACTCGACACGCGTGCGAATGGATATGCGGATTATGTTAACCGGCGCGGGATCCTAGAGCAAATCAAAGCTGGTAAGGAAGTGTCACTGATGTCGACATGCGGTGAACATGAGTCTTGATCTGTATATGAATTGGAAAGATGCGATGGATTCGGTGGACAGAAAACGAACGGCGGTCAGAGCTTAGGCGCTAGTTAGATACACTGTCGTGTGGAGTACGGAGTAGCGCCTAGCCTGAACCTCGATAGCTATGATCTCGGCGAATCGTGGAGATTGCTTTGACGTTGTTTTTTGATAGAATACGATGCGTGAGACAATGAGATGAACGAGGTCGAGTTCAAGATGGCTTTTGGGGTTTTACTTTGTTTTGATTTGGTCGGGAGTGAGAGGTGTGAAGAAAAAGTTCGAGGAGGGCCTCTCGACGCCGCAATGTCGCGGACCGCCTTGTTATCAATGGTCGCGAGCTTCACCTCTGCTGGGCTTCACAATCCTGGCGCATCAAGCTCCGGCGTTCCCTCGTCTTGTTCGCTGAGACAGGAATTATTCTCCGCACGTCCAATAGTGGAAACCAGATGGTCGAGGAACAACACAATTGGCCGGGGCGCAAGTGAGAATGAATAACGCAATGAACGGGTATTATAAGTCTGACAGAGGAGGAGGAGGAGGGACAGGAGCGGCGGAAGGATGTCACGAGCACGGGTCTATCTGGTCTCTCTGGTCTTGGGTGGAGAGCATAAAGTGGCTGCACTCAGGCTACGATGCGGTTTAGGCCAGAGAAGAAGACACCAGTGATTACTACATGTGCGGCGCAGTCAATCCGGCCTTTGTGCTTGATTCTGGATATTGATATTGATGTTGGAGTTTGGAGTGAGGTTCTTTTGCAGGATGATGGTCATATTGTTCATCACGCGGATCAACCTCATCTTGTTCCATCACCAGACTGCTGCACCTAACCACGCTGGAGGGTGTCCTGTTTCACCTGCGCTGCCAATATTACATCACTTTCATCGTATTTCGAGCTCAAGATAGAGAACGGACAGGACTAGATAGCACACTACTACTGCTGCTTCTCCCGTAGCTCCAGCTCTAGCTCTCCGCGTGCTTCATTTGGTGCATTTGGTGCCTCTAGTGCAGCATGAACCGTCCCCGAGACGCAGTCTTTTTTTATGTATCTTTGGTTCTATGCATGTAATCTCCTGCATCCGGTCCCAGGTATGCATATATCCGTGCCAGGCGGTGGAGGATTTGCTTTGATTCTGGTGAAGTCCAGTCTAGTCAAGCTAGCTCAACTGGAAACAAATCAATTCAAGTCACGAACTGCATTTTGAATTCCACCTTTGACAATCTTCCACAATACAATGGCATCCGGACTGATACGGCACTTGTCATCGGAAAGGGCCGTTCCTGAAGTCAAGTGTCTCTCCCTCTGACCACCATGCCGTTCTTCTTTTACCATGGACCATGTATCAGATGACGAATACCACCATCACTCATCATCCCCCTCTTCGTCACCGTTGGTCCCCCTAGATACGTTTTTGTGCGTTTCCCATGTGCAAATCGAGTTTCTCTCTCTTCCCCCCACGCTGATCCCCAAACCAAAACTCCACTCTTGTGTTTCTCGCTAAACATCCCTCACCCTCACACCCCCTTATTCCATCCCCGAAATATGTTACAGGTATACTCAGCCACTTCCACAGCCACGATATCAAAGCACCTTTTCTCTATTTCCCAAACATACTCCTTCTCCTTCTCCTTCTCCCACCGAGCCTCATCCCACCACTCTCTAATTTTCTACAACTACGGTTGGAGAAAATCCCATTGACGAACAGAAACGAACCGCGCCTCACTGTTACTGCTGGCTCCTCCCATTAGGACCCGATGGGAAGGAAGACACGAGGACATTGTTGGTGACTTTAGCTCTATCCATTCATCTAGCACTAGTAATCCGAAAGTGATGGGGATGACAACCTCTCTGGCAATTTCACTTGAGTTTTCCCGCGCATGTTCATTCATTCATTTACTCCCTTAGGCCAAATCAGCGCTAGCGATGGTTCCTGAATTCATTCATTCGTGTGTATGTGTATCGTAACACCTTCGCTCTTAAAAGACATATATGGTGGTGACTCGGGAACTAACCAACGCCTCTCTTCATCCTCTCCACGCTTTGCAACGTAATACAACACGCACCAGATCTGTGTCTCTCTCTCTCTCCTCCCACCCATCTCCCCGGCACATTTGTTTCTTTACCCCGCACGCCCATCCTCAGCCATGAGGCTATTTGCTGCTACATGGAGTTGAATTGCTAATGGCGCTCATCCTGGTAATGTGAGATGTGCTGCAATCCAGATACGAGCGGTAGGTAGGTAGGTGATACAAGTCGCCTGACCTTCGCGCACTCGCTGAGATCTCAACTTTGAGAAAATAAGTATATTTATATATCATATTGCATACGTCATAATCTTTGCAATCATCTCTGTCTTGCTCCAAACATGTAGAGGAAAATCAATCGGGTGTACCGAGAAACCCCAAAGATGACAAATTTGGTATCTGCAGTCAGCGGTTAGGTCTTGTCTGATTATATACTCAGAGTCTGTGGGAAGGTGTTCACGATAGCTCTCCTAGGCTGCGAATGAGTCTGCTTTTGCGTTTTGATCCGTTTCCTGCTTTCTCCTCTTTCTGGCTGAATGTACGCATCACGCGTTAAACGGAATTGTCTTTGCTTTACTTTTAGATTCTTCATGTTACTTAAGCCATTGCTCCTCGCGATCCCTAGATTTTGAGTTTTCTTGACGAGTTATGTTTAGGTCACATATGGGAGTATTGAGCCTGTAATAGACTAACTGGGGATTCAAGTGGTCTGGTCTCGTGTGTTAATGTTTTAATTCTTATAGCACCGCCATTCCATCTATGTTAGCAACCTGCAAGATTTCAGACACTTTTTAGCCGGCAAACATCAAAGATCTCCAAACCAGATGACCCTAGTATGTGTGAACTTCTCGCTGAAGCAATATTCGCTCAGTTCAAAGCTCGATCCCTGCCTTCTCGTAGATTACATCACGACTCATCCCGTCTTCTAGAATCCCCATCAAGCCATCGAAGGCTCGTTTCCTTGCTGTTGCTTTCTTACTCCAATATACTAGCTCCTTATCCATGGCTGCCGCCTCTTCTTTTGAAACGACTTGTATGCCTTTCTGCACAAGTTCTGCTAGTCTGGCTGTCTTATCCTGAATGCCTCCCTGAAGATCTTGTACCGACTGTACTAGCTCAGTCGTAGTTGGTGCTGAGCTGAGCGTAGACAGTTTGGTGTTGACAAGCTTGAAAGAGGACTTGAGTTCTGGTAGGTCTTCGCGAAGTCTGACAATCATATCTTCCATAGCGGTGAGTTCTTCAGGAGTCGCTGCATCTGCTGGGTCCTATCATTTGCTAATAAGCTCAACTGCAAATCAACAATCAAACGAAACTACATGCCTGTATAGCCCAGAATACAAATTGCGTCCCCTTCTTTGTAGTATCCGAGTTAGTAGCTTTCATCATAATCATCTGCTTGGCCTCCATCTCCTTCATCACCTTGTCGGCTACCGTTTTAGTGACCTGTTGCGCGGCATCAGCAATTATACCACGAACATATCATACTCCACGCCTTTCAATGCCAGTTTATATCTCAATTTGATAGAAACAACAAAATACGTACCCTCCCATGCAAGTTCGCATGAATCTCCGTCGCGCTAAATGGTCTATTTTGCAATATCAAATACTCCAGTATCAGCTTCTGCGCCTCCTCCCCCGTAACAGGTTTGACCTTCTCTACCTTTCCCACATCGTCTTTCTTAGCCGTGGCCTCTTTCTTGACAGCTGGCTTGTCGCTCTTCACTTTGGTAATCTTTGCTTTCTCGGTCTTGGGCTTGAGAGGATCGATGCTTGTGGGGGCCGAGGTGCCTGATTCCGACTTGGGTTTGGCTGGTGCACGCGCCATGAAGATATTGGCTGTAAGGAAGAGAAGAAATTGGGAGGTTTAGGGGAGGCAAGACTATGGAGGCTCTCGAAGGTATCTTGGTGCTATCGTGGGCTGCCTTGATTGTGCCTGGATGGACGCTGAGATCAAAAGTGAATAGTAACTAGACAACGAACTGAAGGTAAAAGAAGTTTTGAGTGGGGATAGTATAGGCTTTATTTCTGAAAGGAGCTCCCGCGATAGATGTTTGGGAAGAAAGCAGCGCCAAGACTATTTCAACTTCTTTCCAATTTGAAAAAAAAGCCATAGATTCAAACGTTGAATGAATACATTTCACCCAAACTTGAGCATGGGTTTGATGCGACCCAGATATCAAACTCTCCTAAGGCAAGAAGGTTTCGGAACCTTAAGAATTTTTATTACTGATAAAGGTGGAGAGAAGAACAAATCGGGTATCATTTCCTGTATGCAAAGCGATCACGACGAATCCAAAATAAAATAAAAAAAGACGCCATTTCTCATCTTTAGTATCTGTAAACCCATAAACGCCAAATTTCATTTTATCGCCCATGCCACTTCCCAATGCTTCTCTGAAAATGCTCATTCTAACAATGCAAATGCACTCTAAAGGCACCTTACGTGCGGATCATGTTCGTTTCAACATTACATCATTATCTGTCCTCAGAAGTCAGCAAAATCCATCGATAAGACGGTGAAATACTTACACATTCATTTGCTTCCTTGCTGGCCGGGATACCCATTTCCTCGAATGTCGCTGGTCCTTGCTTCTTGGGTGGTCCTGCTGAAGGCCTTGGAGTAGAAGGTCCCATCGAATGTGCTGAAGAGGGGGTAGGGGGCCCCATTGAGTGTGCTGAAAGAGGTGTAGGTGGCGCCATGGAATGCGTTGATATTGGTGTCTGACTGTCGTGCCGCATACCCTGTGATGACATGGTATGTTGTGGGGGTCTCGGCGACGGTCTGCTCTGACCTGACCCTGCGGAAGCAGAGCTTTGTACAGATGCTGATTGTTGTCTGAAGTTGTGCTGTTGTTGCGGGTTATTGACCGGAGTCGAAGCTGACTGAGGACTGCCTCGATATTGGTTTGTCACTAGGTCTTTACGTGGCACAGATGGACTATCGTATCGTTTTTGAGGAACAGAAGCCTGCTCCCTATAACCATGACTGCCTGTCACTTGCTGAGGTTGTGACTGTGGCTTTTTCATGTCAGGCGGCAATGGCTTTTGAAGTCTATTTGGTTCATGATAACCCGGGCCGAGCGCCAGAGGGCGAATTGGCTCAAGTTGAGGAAGAGTAGGCGCTTGATTAGAAATAGACTGAGTTTGGCGATTTGGTTGTGGCTGTTGAGGCTCCCAACCTGCTGAAACGAAACGATCTTTCTCTGCTGGGCCTGCACCTCGGCCTCCGGCCATGAACATGTTTCCTTGGCTGCTCGATGGCCTGATATTATCCGTTGGGCTACTAAGACTATATCCATCATTCGGCGAGGAACCTCGATTCAGGGGTCGTATACCAAATGCGGAGGAGGGTCGATCTGCCGGTGGTCCTGGCCGTAGATTTCCCTGGCCGTAGAATGAAGATGCACTGGAGCCTTGATTACGAGTACTGGGGGGGAGATCATCTTCTGGATAAGGGGCTACTGACACTGGTCGGGGAGGAGGTGGATTCGCGCTTTGGGGCCGTCCTTGAGACATATATGAATTTCTCGAATCCGGCATTTCCATGCCATTATCCTGTATTACAGGCAGAGGAGTACCCTTTTGTTTAAATCGATCAGGTCTTGCACCTCTTTGGGAGCCGTACTGAGACTTTATTCGAGAAATTGCAACTTGGTCATGGTCCTTCTTCGAAAATGTGTTGTTCTTCTTGATGCTGTCGATTCTACCAAGAGCGTCTTTGTTCCCATGCTCAGCGGCTTTTTGATACCACATCTCGGACTCACGCAAGTCCACTGGTACATACATTCCAATCTCGTAGAAGTATCCCATCGCAAACTCAGCAGTGGCCATTTTTGACGCTGCTGCTCGTTTTGCATAGGTAAATGCTAGTTCTTCATTTTTCTCAAAGATGCTTTCAAATCCACATAAGAACCACTTGCTGATTGCCATATCTGCCTCGCTTTCACCCTGGCGTGCTGCAAGAGCATTATAATGGAGGGATAAGGCAGGATCGAATTCACAGCCAAGCTGACATAATTCATAGGCTTGGGCCATCTTCAGCTGCGCCTTAGAGAAACCTAGATATGCCGCCTTCTCAATATATAGCTTGGCGTCGTTTAGGTCGTATGGTAAATATTGCTCGGGAACATTGATGTTCGGTAGCTCGCGAGCTAGAAGCATTCCAAAAACGTAAGCTCCTTGGGGAGCGTTTTCATCCGCAGTGTCTGCAGCAAATCTAATAAGATCTACACCTCGCTGAAAGTCTTGTTGTGTGTCATGCTGTCCCAACAAAGTCATCATTCCCAGTCTGTAGTTAGATGCCGAGTCCTTCATCGCTACACCCTTTCTGTAGTGCTCGATAGCCTTATATGAGTTATTCGAAGTTTCATATTGCATACCCATTCGATATTCAGCCCGAGCAAAATTCCTATCTGCTGATCTCTTGTATGACTGGAAACTTTCTTTTTTATCCACCCTGCGCCCGAATTTTCCAAATTCGAGCCACATGCCTCTCATGAACTCTGCTTTAGGGTGGTGTTGGTCCGCCAAAAATTCGACAATGTTCAGCGCATCTTCTTTCAGTTGATGTTCTATTTTTGGCGTGATCGATCTTGTTAGAAGGCCATCACTCTGCTGCACTCTGTTGTTACAAGCAGCGGCGATTTCAACCCAAGTTAATGCATCCTGAGCCCATGCCAACTGCATCTCTGGATCCGTACTCTTTAGCACCACCGGCCTTGCCCGTTCTAAGACCTCCTCCTTCTCGTCATCAGAGAGCGGAATATTTGCTCCTGCGTCTCGGAGTTTGGGAAATGGGGAGAACTTGGGTGAATCTTGACCTCCGCCGAATTTTTGGAGAGACATCCTATTCAAGTTCTGGTATGCTGCTGCATTTGTGTGTTCGTAGCTTGCGGTGAAACCCGGTGCAATGTGCTGTTGGGTGGTGCTTATGCTAGACAGAGAAGGTTCGCGCGTGTGGGAGTTCTGCTGGTAACTGGGGGAAGGTATGGACGAAGCTGTAGATTGCGAGCTAATTCGATGCCCCTGAGGGTTTCGAGATTCTAGTTCTAGATGTGCTAGTTGATCTTGCATGTTGGAAGGCACTTCTGGCATTATTCTATGGCGGAGCATCATTGTTAGGTCTGGTTCTCATTTTGCTTGGGTACTGATCTGTGTATATGTAGCAATAGTCTTCATACCTTTGTGGTGCAGGAGATACAACTTCAGGCATAGCGTAGTCATCCCCTCCTGGCCCTCCTGGGACGAAGGTAGCCCCGGTTAGGGGCTGTCCATTGTACGAATTGTTCATTTTCCCGCCTTGTTGCTGACTTCGCTGATGGGAATAATCCCCGCTATGACGCTGCGGAATGGTAGGTGGTTGACAACGACTTCCGAACGCGGGAGAATGTATGGCTGGAGGAAGTTTATCAGCTTGATTCCTGTCAAAGAGAGTCTTGACCAGGTGGAGGGTTCGCACTCCTGGTTTCTCTTTTATGTCATCGAGGTAATATCATATAGCGGCACAAGTAGATCCTTCTTGGAACGAAGGACCCTAGGCCGGCAGACGTTTTGTGGTTGGCAGCACCGGCACGTTGATGCCCTGCACAGTTCCTTGGATAGGAAATGAAATAAAAAGGATTGGCAAATTGGAGAGCAACAAACAAACATCAGATGGAAAAGATGGTAATTATTCAAAACCAGAACCTACGGGATTTAATTGACAGCCGTGCCTTCAGCGAGTTGAAATATTCACTGTCGACCCCCTGGTAATAGGAACGCGCCATCTTGGGCTGTGCTTGGTGCTTCGGCTGAGACGGAGGTGACGAATGGAACTGGCTCGATGTCAAGCTTCAAGGGTCAGTCGAATCGAGAAGTAGATGAAAACAACGGCAGCGAGCAAAAGAGAGACAGAAAGGCATGGACGAGAAGAAGCAGAAGTCCCAGGAATGGACTACTGGCCTCCAAAGCATTGCTTTTTGTCTATGTCTCTCCCTGGATTCCGGGTTGAACCATGGGCTTTCTCTAGTACATGAGTTGTACAACGACGACATGTTTTCCAGTATGGACGGCTAAGCCGGCCAAAAAACATCGTCGAATAGCAAATGAGGTCTCGGGCCAATTGTTGCTCTTTTCAGTGTACAGGAGTAGTGAAGACAATCTGACTTCCTTCAAAATATTAATAGAATCGCGTTGGTGCTTCATCTTACCCGCGACCGCGTCTGCAGCCACGCTACTAGACGTATCGAAAAATCGAAGACCGTAATTTCTCCTGGCCTACTTCAATTGGAAGAAAAAGAGCCTTGCACAATTGCGCTTTTTACAAAATTTAATAATGAATTCTATACAATAACATACGTTACCGCAAGCGCAACCGCGCCACGGCGTCACAGCTCCGGCCCAAGATCCAACAGACTTGCATCGTCTGGAAAGCCGCCAAGTAGACCATTAAATTAAAATTAACTGCAGACAGTGCTTGCAGCCGGTGAATATCAAACAAGCGTCCCAGGAGTGTGGTTAGCTCAACAAGAGGCAAGGCTCCCCATCGTGAGGCTGTGTCACATTGATATAAAAGACCCTAGCAACGCCTCCTCCCCAAGCGGGTAAAAGTGAGAGCCTGCCGCCAGCTCTTGTTTCCTGATATAAGCTTTTGGTGAGGCTTTGCCGGGTTGGAAAGACCGTGTTTGGTGTAGAATACGACCAACATAGCTACTATGGTACTTGATCAGGATGGGGAGGAGGAGGAGCGACCACACATGGGGCGACAGCCTAGGGATTTTCACCATCCATACACTCCCTATGGCATACAGGAGACCTTTATGAGCACCGTGTACCAAGTGCTCCAGGATGGGAAAGTAGGCATTCTTGAAAGCCCTACAGGCACAGTAAGTACATTTTGTTTTCTGGTATCATATATCACGTGATAATACTTTACGAGCTGCGCTATTGGGCTCCATCACTATGGGAGAATGAGAAGCTGATGGATAATTGTAGGGGAAATCCCTAAGTCTAATATGCGGATCTTTGACTTGGCTACGTAACCATAAAGGACAAACATTTGAGGATGGTCTTAATTGGGGCCAGGATGGTATGAGAGAAACTATCCTCGATGCGATTACTACTACTGTATATTGACAATGTTCCAGACCCCAATGATCCAGATTGGATTATAGAGCAGGCAAAGTCTAGAAAGCGACGAGAGCTTTTGCGTAATCGAGAGGACTTGGAAGAAAGGTTAACCAAAGTTCGAGCTAAGGAGAAAGCTCAACGAGAAAGATATCTCAAAGCAGGCCAGAGCTACAAAAAGAGACGTGTCGATACTAGTCAAGCAGCTAGCAATGATGACGAGGACGAGCAATTTGTGTTGGACGATTATGAAAGTGATGGAGAGAAATCGGCCCATGGTAAAGTAGGAAGAGAAGGATTCTCTGCAGCGACATTGGAGCTGATGGACAAATTTGGATCGAACCATCGCCATGTAGACGATGATATAGAGGTGGACAACGAGACTAAGGTTAGTTATTCATCTTTGAAATGAAAACGACTAAGGCCTTTAGATATACTTTTGTTCTCGCACGCACTCTCAACTATCACAGTTCATCGGAGAGCTTCGACGAGTAAGGTTTCCACCAGCAATCATTTTTGACGAGAATGCAAAGGATGCAGCAGAGTTTGAAGATCTCAAACACCTCACTCTTGGATCTAGAAAGAACTTGTGCATCAATCCTTCCGTTAACAAACTCAACTCAGTCACAGCTATCAACGAACGCTGTGCCGAGCTTCAGAAATCTAGCACTACCCAGGAACATAAATGTGCTTTCCTTCCCAATATTGAAAATCAGTCATTGGTAAACGATTTCAGAGATCATGCTCTGGCGACAATTCGTGATATTGAGGATATGGGATCTCTTGGAAAAGAAATAGGCATTTGTCCTTATTACGCATCTAGATCAGCTATAAATCCTGCTGAAATAGTTACATTGCCATATCCACTACTTTTACAGAAGAGCGCAAGAGATGCTCTGGGTCTGAGCTTGAAAGGACATGTAGTCATTATCGACGAGGCACATAATTTGATGGATGCCATTGCTGGTATTCATAGCGTGGAAGTTAGTCTAAGTAAGTTGACGAGAGCTAGGGGACAACTTGGTGTCTACTATCAGAAATTCAAAAACAAACTAAAGGGAAAGAATCGAGTCTACATCGCTCAGGTTGTGAGGGTAATCGATTCACTTGCTGCATATTTAGAAGCGAGACTAGCAGTTCCTGTACGTTTGTCCAAATCTATGGCGAACCACGAGCTAACCCAGGAGCCAGAAACTAGATGGTGTCGTTGACGAGAAAGAGCTCTTGTCTGGAAAAGGTGTTGATCAAATCAATCTTTTCAAGCTAGTTCGATATCTTCAAGAAAGCAAGCTAGCACGCAAAGTGGAGGGTTACGCTGTTCATGCTGCAGCTTTGACTTCCCAGGCCAATTTCAAGACTGCTCAAACGAAACCCGAGTCAACAGCGCCAGTTCTCCACCAAATATCGTCCCTCCTGTCTGCTTTAACTCATCCATCTAAAGAAGGTCGACTGTTTTATTCTAGAGAGTCGTTGACCAATGATGCCCGAACGATATGCCTCAAATTTTTGCTATTAGACCCTTCAACACATTTCGAGGAGATTGTCTCTGAAGCTCGGTATGTTAATCATGAAGTTCTGCTTGGAGTTAAACACTAATTTCGATGTCTTAGAGCTGTTATTCTTGCTGGAGGCACTATGTCCCCAATGGCAGACTACACATCCCATCTATTTCCATACCTGCCCCTGTCCTCTATAACTACCCTTTCATGCGGACATGTTATTCCCAAGTCCAACCTAGTAGCATGGAATGTCTCTACAGGTCCGAGCAAAGGTGAGTTTGAGTTCACCTACGGAAACCGTGGGAATAGCGAAATGCTTGATGAGCTCGGTCGAGCATTGCTGAACATTTGCACTGTTGTTCCTGACGGAATCGTCGTTTTCTTCCCCAGCTATTTATTCTTAGAGACCATCGTTACTAGGTGGTTGGTAGCAAAGGATGGTCCGAGTATTTACCAGCGGCTCGAAGGCAAGAAGATGCTATTTCGGGAGAAAAAAGAAGCAGGTGTTGAGGAGGTGTTATCGGAGTATGCAAAAGCTATTGATTTGGGACGTGGAGGTTTATTACTCAGTGTTGTTGGTGGCAAGATGTCCGAAGGAATCAACTTTTCTGATCGTCTAGGTCGATGCGTTGTCATTGTAGGCTTGCCATTTCCCAATATCAATAGCGCGGAGTGGAAAGCGAAGATCGAGTATATTGAGTCGTCTACACTCAGCCGCCTCGATTCCTCAATAGAGGTCATAGCAAATGATGAGATGAGAAGGAGGTCAAAGGAAGCTGGAAGAGAATGCTATGAAAACGCATGCATGAGAGCTGTAAATCAAAGTGTGGGTAGAGCCATCAGACATCGGGAGGACTATGCGGCTATTCTAATGATAGATAAGAGATTCGGGAACCCGCGAATCCGAGGGAAGCTACCTGGCTGGATTCAGGAGGGCTTAGTCGCAGATGCTGGGGAGAAGACTTTTGGTCAATTGATGGGGACACTGGGTGGGTTCTTTCGTGGCAAGAAGGGTTCATAAGATTGAGCTCGTAGGAGACTTTCCCCAACCCTGTGATAAATTGGCCATACCCTTCTTCAAATAGAATAACATAGAATATCAGCTTATCTGAATTATTCAGATTCTTATAAGACTTTATCACGGAGTATATGATGAGATAAAATGTTTTTGTTCAAATTTGTAAACTGCGAGTTGTTGATTTGTGAATATAGGCGCACTTTGTCATCATTTTATTATCCTTTGTGCATCATTTCCAACTTGATGCTTCGTACATATCTCAGAATTTGGATTTACCAGATCTTCAGCTCAACAGTCGACGGCTAGTCACCAGCCACCAATTATCACGTGACATATTTCCGGAGTGGAGGACTTCGAGTACTTACTTGAATACGAAGACAGCCGTGAGATCATTCAAGAAAAAACTATATCTATCTGAAACCTAAATAGTCAAAGATAGTTGTTCCATTTTTACTGGTAGATGCGGTGCAAAACTCACGTGGATCTTCAGTATCGATAATTTTAAAGTGGGCTTTCTTACTTGGCACGCTAATGGCTAAGCGACACACACTCAGAACCCTCACCTCCAAAATCTTGCGAGAATTTAACGACCATTCAAAGGCACTTCACCAAACGACAAGATGCCGACCCATTTGAGTAAAACCCGCAAGCAGTACGTTATACCCAGAGCCCGCCATTATCACCGCACAATCGCCATCTCCATCGAGATGGTGCGCGCCGCACCGATTGAGAATGTTGATGGCCTGAACCGCAAACAAGCAATTGGGCTTGGGATGAAGCAGAAGATGTGCTAACAATTGTACAGCCGCGGACACGTTTCCGCCGGTTACGGTCGTGTAGGAAAGCACAGAAAGCATCCCGGTGGACGTGGTTTGGCAGGTGGACAACATCACCACCGTACCAACATGGATAAGTACCATCCAGGTTACTTCGGAAAGGTCGGTATGAGATATTTCCACAAGCAAGGCAACCACTTCTGGAAGCCTGTCATCAATCTCGATAAGGTACGTTTTATCAACCCCGCGTGCAGCAGAAGAATCTGTCAAAGAATTCGAAGGCTGGGTACAGATTGTGGTACGATGCGTTGAGAGATGGCAAGTGGCTAACACAACACTATAGCTCTGGTCCCTCGTGCCCGTTGAGAAGCGCGAACAATACCTCGCCACCGACGCAAAGACATCCACCATCCCAGTCCTCGATCTCCTCCCACTCGGCTACAGCAAAGTTCTCGGTAAGGGCAGACTCCCAGCAGTCCCCTTGGTAGTGCGCGCACGATGGGTCAGCAAGGAGGCAGAGCGGAAGATCACCGAAGCCGGAGGTGTCGTTGAGTTGGTTGCATAAGCGCGGTGTTCACATGATTTTTTATCTCTCGAAAATTCGCACAAAGGGGAAATTTGGGAGTGTGGAATGGATTTTTTGACATCCGTGGCTATACACTGACATGGGGCGCTACTATGGCAATGGTAGCATGAATGAAATACCAAATCACACAAAAACTTGACTAACCAACGGGGATACATGTGATGGTGCAACGTGATCTATTGCTGTGGTCGATACGAAGGATGTGTAAAATACTACTGATCTTTATGGGAGCAGAAGTAGCACGTAGTTGTGCTTCTATTATGATGGAGCTTGGGACTGCTTCTTGAATAAGGCAAGAAATTACTGTTAGGCGAGTGCCTCGATGATCGTATGAATCTTGATTATATACTAGAATACAGTATGCTATGCTACAATGGTATCTTTGAGCTGACAGGTCCTCCAAATGCGACAGCAATGCTAATTATGTACAACGGAACGCCATCAAGGTCTCTATACGCCAATACCAAATACGCCGAATGTGATTCTATCTCCACGCAAATGTAAAAGATCAATAACCGACCAGCCCCAGCTCATCATCCTCCGTGTAGTCGCTGTCGTCTCTCAAGAACTTATGCTGTAGAGCCTCTTGAGCGCTGATACGCTTGTTTGGATCTAGTTCTAAGCATCTCTCGAGAAAGCTTACAGCTAATTTTTCCTCGGCTGTTAGTGGCTGTTGCGTTTCACCTTCTCCATTTCGACAAGTCGACCAGAGTATGATCTTCTCGAGGCTGAAACCAGCATTTCCAATCGTGGGAATATTAGTCTCGAAGGCAGTCCCGTGAAGATATGCACAGGCTTTCATCCTTCTTGTACCAAATATCGTTGAAATCTCAACCATAGCTTCAACATCATCAGCAGAGTTAAAGAAGGGAAAGCGCTTTGACAGAATCGTCAGAAGCATAACACCGGCGGACCAGATATCTATTTTTGTGGTCTGTGCCGTACATTTCAAGAGTACCTCTGGTGCACGAAATCCTCGAGTGCCGGCACGATTAGCACGACGAGAAGGACGAGTATCGTTTCGTGGATAGCCAGTCGACGGACCCATAGTAGCCGCAACGCTGGTGGTTACACGGCGTCTTCTTTCTGAACTAGGTTCCTCGCAAAGGCAGGCCTTTTTATCTTGCCCTTCCCACTCAGCTAAGCCGAAATCCACGAGCACTCCGCGTTGTTTTGCTGGCTCATACAGAAAATTGGTGGGTTTAATATCTCGGTGAATGATTTCCTTCGCATGAACTTCTGCTAGTGCGGTGAAAAGTGACCGGAAGTATATCTGCATATCTGGTACTGTCATGTGGCGAAAGTATTCCCTAAAATCGGTGTGCTTGAAGTATGGGAGTACTGCAACAACCTGGTCGGTGCATCGAAAGGCCGTAATGAGAGGGCATACAGAATCACAGCCTTGTAGTGAAGCAAGGAGCTCCAATTCGTTGTGGATTCGCATTGGGCTGCTAGTGACATATATTTTCTTTATAGCCACATATCTTGGACGCTTCCTCTGTTGTGAGTATTCATTTGTGGCTTCCGTTATGCGCCGGGCATTCTTCAGCGGCGGGGATTTCCATTGGGAATTTTCTTTTTCCTCGATGTCCCAATTGTTTTCAAAGCCATCATACTCGAGATCCTCTGCTTTGTATACCGTGGAAAAGGTGCCTATTTACGTCAGTAACAGCTACTCATCATTTGTGGGCTATTATTTTACCCTCCCCAATGCGATTAATCAGTCGAAATCGTTTATTTATGCCCTTGAATGTCTCCTGAAACCTCCTTATGTCTTCCTTAACAGACTCAGCTACATCCTCATCACTATCAGATTCCTCTGAGTTGTCGTCCATATCCATTTCTTCTACGTCCTCCATTTTGGACTCTTCCATAATATCGTTTTCTTCCATTGACTCGTCCATGTCATCGTGGTGTATATCGAAGAATTCTTGTGGAGCTCTGGGGCGAATTGTTGCCATATCAAAAAGATCAAGAACTCGAATTAGACACAATCGGTCTATTTCTCCCGTCCAGTGAGTTCCGTAAATGCAGTGATTATTGATTTGTTTGGGGTATGGATGTACCAGGTGGGGTGCGCATTCGCGGAAGGCTGTCGTTGCCGAGCAAAAACAAACGACCCGCGTTTATTTGTTTACGCGACTTGAACGAAGATATCATTTCGACGACATTCAACACTAAATTCGACCAAAGCTGCGCGAGAATCTAATCGCAGCTATGGATACGATACAATTTGATATTAACGATGCTCTCAAGCATTATATGAGCGATCCCGCGACTATAGCTACACCGGAAGCAGACTCTAACCTTGTGGATTGCGAAAATGACCCAGAGTCGCTCACCAATTCCCTGATTAATACAGTGCTCAACCCTATTGTTGATACTGTGGCAGATAATCCAGATTCTATAACAAGGAGCTCTTCATTTGACTCTTTGCAATTTTTACTGAAGTGTGTCCCAGTTTCCCTAAATCCCAGTCAGAATTACCCTACCGAACCCGATTCTAAGCTTTTCCTCCTTTCTAGATCCTCCGCGGTGCTCCCAACTCATGCGCTGAGTAAAGTTCTTGATCTAGTTGTCTCAGGGCTATCGGCGCAAGCAGATGTCATACACAATGATCTTGAAACAGACGAGCAAGACCTGATCGCGCACCACAAACAACTATTAGAGGTTTTTGGCTTCCTCCTACAATGGACAATTGCGGCTGTCGAAACAAAAGCGGCGGAAAAAACGACCTCAGCACCTGCTGCACGGGGACGAGGAAAGGGTGCAAAATCAAAAACAAGTGCTGCAAAGGACGGCAATTGGGATTCATCTGCCCAGCTACAAACAGCCCTTGACGTAATGTGCAAGGTGCTTAAGTTGAAGCTATCCAAAATCTTCCTTACAACTTCGGAAAGAGATACATTCATCAGCCTTTTTACTAGACCAGTGTACATGATTTTAGAGAGTGAGCAAAGAGTTAAAGCTACCGCAATCCGGATGTATGCCTTCAAGGTTTTATGCATAGCAGTAAAGCATCACGGCCACGGATATGGTAAGATAAAGAGGACTGCAAATGAGATGACGTGCTAACAGATGTAGCTGCGCAAATATCGATCGTCCAAAACCTGACATATTTTGAACATTTGGCTGAACCTATGGCTGAATTTCTGCATATTCTCTCGGAACAATACGACTATCAACAGCTAACGGATGAAATACTTCGGGAGTTGAGCAACAAAGAATTCAATAGTAACGATACAAGGGGTCCGAAGTCGGTTTCCTCCTTCATTGTGAAGTTGTCTGAGCTTCAGCCAAAGTTGGTAATGAAACAAATGACACTACTGGCAAAGCAGATGGACAGTGAATCATATGCCTTAAGATGTGCCCTCATTGAGGTTTGTGGAAATTTGTTGGTCGATTTGAGCAAACAAGAAGAGCGCGGCGATAACCACAAGTCACAATTGAATGCCTTCTTCGATGTTCTAGAAGAACGATTCTTGGATATCAATCCATACTGTAGATGCCGAACGATCCAGGTCTGGGTCAAACTGTGCAACCTCGAGATAAAGTATCCAAAGCGGAGACAGAGAGTTGCAGAACTTGCCGCCCGGAGTCTAGAAGACAAAAGTAGCAACGTTCGTCGCAATGCCATCAAATTACTCGGTTCCCTACTTACAACACATCCCTTCAATCTTATGCATGGATCACAACTTAACCTGAAAGAGTGGAACGAGCGACTGGACAAAGTAGACGAAGAGTTGAATGCACTCAAGCCTCCCGCAAACACTCCCGGACTAGTCGACAATACTAAGGTTGACACAGCACTGTTAGATGACGCAACGGTAATGGAGTCGGACTCACCCCAGAAGCCGCCCAGTAACGAACAAATGCTGGCAGCTGTCGTGAAAGCTAAAGAGGAAGCTGCCACCTCGGAAGCTATCAGCAAATTGACGTTAACCAGACGGTACTATGTCGAGGCCTTGAAATTCATCGAAGTTTTGCATGGGGCAACTACTACCATTTGCCAATTGCTGGGATCCAAGAACAAGAGCGAAATCATCGAGGCTATGGACTTTTTCGAGATTGGTGACGCGTACAACATTGAGCAAAATAAGGTCGGAATTCGACGAATGTTAAGACTCATCTGGACGAAGGGAAACAGTGACGAGGGGAAAGGTGTACAGAATCACCTCATTGATGTCTACAAGCGATTGTTCTTCGAGGCACCAGACACCTATAACGGTAACGATGCCGCAAACTACATTGCGAGGAATATGATCAGTTTGACCTTTGGGGCAACACCGGCAGAGTTAACATCGTTGGAGCAACTTCTCGCGACAATGATGAGGGCAAACCATGTCTCGGAACTTGTGATTACAAAGCTATGGCAGGTCTATGGGGTACAGAAGCGTGAAATCTCGAAGAGTCAAAGACGAGGATCGATTATTGTTCTTGGCATGCTAGCAACGGCCAAACCAGAGATTGTAGTTGGAGAAATGGAGACCATGTTGAGAATAGGACTTGGTAGTTTGGGTCGATCTGATCTACAATTGGCAAAGTACACCTGCATCGCTCTCCGGAGAATTAACCCAACTGGACGACAAGCAAAGGAGACCAGTGTCCAAGTTTCTAAGCTCACAAATGAACATGCCGTTCTTACAAAGCTTGCCGCTATCATTGAAGTTGAGTCAGATAATAAAGAGTGGTATGGTGTTGCCGAACAAGCCATTAGTGCCATCTACACTCTTTCAAATCATCCAGATACGCTATGCTCGGAGATCTTGCGAAGAAAGACCAAGCATGTGTTCCAAAAGCGCACTGAGAAGACGCCTGAACCAGAAGAGGCCCCAGAAGAGGTCCCGGCAGATGCAATGGATGTGGATTCACCACCAGAAGCACCTGCTGCTGTGGTCCCAGAGCGAGAAAGTAAGCTGAAAGGATCAATAGCATTGTCGCAGCTTCTTTTCATCGTTGGCCATGTGGCCATCAAGCAAATTGTACATCTTGAGTTATGTGAACTTGACTTCAAGCGTCGAAAGGCAGAGTCGGATAAGAAAACTCCAGCTGCTGAAGCTCCTGCGGACAAGGCTGCTAAAGAGGCCGCAGATGATCTCGACATGATTGGGGGCACTACCGAGGACGACTTTACAGAAGCAATGGCTCATATTCGTGAGAGAGAACTTCTGTATGGCGAGAACTCTCTGTTGGCAAATTTCGGTCCGTTAGTGTCTGAGATTTGCTCTAACAACACCACATACAAAGACCGAAACCTTCAAGCTGCGGCCACTTTGTGTTTGGCAAAACTCATGTGTGTCAGCTCAGAGTACTGCGAGCAGAACCTTCCCCTCCTCATTACGATCCTCGAGCGGTCGAAGGACCCGATCACCAGATCAAATGTCGTTATCGCACTCGGAGATATGGCAGTTTGCTTCAACCACCTCATCGACGAGAATACCGACTTCTTGTACCGTCGGCTCAATGACAAGGATGCAAGCGTGAAGCGTACATGCTTGATGACTCTCACGTTCTTAATTCTTGCTGGTCAGGTCAAGGTCAAGGGCCAGCTGGGAGAAATGGCGAAATGCTTAGAGGATGATGACAAGAGGATTGCTGATCTTAGCCGCATGTTCTTCACTGAACTCAGTACGAAGGACAATGCTGTTTACAATCACTTTGTGGACATGTTCAGCTTGTTGACTGCAGAGAAGGACCTTGAGGAAGATGCGTTGAAGAGAATCATCAAGTTCTTGGCTGGCTTTATTGAGAAGGTAAATATAGTCCATCCCGTGCTCTGTAAACCATACTGATTTTGTTCTAGGATAAGCATGCTAAACAGCTGGCTGATAAATTGGCGGCGCGATTGGCGAGATGCGAGAACGAGAAGCAATGGAACGAAGTTGCTTATGCACTCAGTCTTTTGCAGCACAAGAACGAGGATATCACGAAGCTTGTGTCAGGTGGCTTCAGACTTGTACAAGCCAGCGCGTAGGTATCTATGATGTGATGTACCAATGAAATATGAGGAGTTCGGGCTGGCTGGATTCGGATTCGGTTAGGGGCGTTGGTGTTGGCTGTAATGAATTTGGCATTAGCTAGTCTGTATTGATGCCTGATGACTATATCTTGGAACCATTGGCAATATCTGCTGATGAAATAGACAAAGGAGCCCTTTTTATCTGCGTTGTGTCTTCAAAGCGTGAATGCTTACCCAGAAGTTATACCGAACGGCTGCGATCAACATCCAGTATTAGTGAAGCCTGCTATATTTTCTTTGCTGCTTTTGGAAACCGACAAACTGAGACTCCTGAGGTGATCTTCCCCTTGATATTCTATTTGATGGCTGTTGTAGTGTACGGCCAACACTCGTGTACCAGAGCCATATCTTGATAAGGAAAGCACGACCAGCCTCCGCTTCACGCCTATTATACGATCCGTGCATTCCAAACAAAAGAACTAAAAAAGATTCAAAAAAGGGTTTTGATAGGACTATACGGACAGCATTGTCGGGCTAGAGAAACCTCTATGAGGAGTTGCTATATTGAAACCATATATATACCTTAACAAAGTTAAAGCAGCTCTACCTAGATGTCACTCGGGTTAAAAAAACACTTGCAAAAGTATAAAAGGGACTTGCTCCATGCCTGGATTGAACAGGCGATCTCCTGCGTGTGAGGCAGGCGTCTTAACCACTTGACCAATGGAGCCGTTTACACTAGTTTATAGCTCGCTTTTCAAAGATTTGTAGTTATGTGTGAAGACAAGGAGACTGGGCCCTATTATACAAGCCCTGCTTTTACTAGACGCGAGGAATGGTTTTGCGTCTTGTATCTGTTTATATGAGGGTTGGGAATATCTCGGTGTATTAGTGGAATTCTGGAAGAGAGAATCGGAAAAAGATAGAGGCTAGCTTAATGGATCTTTTTCATGTTCTCGTGTTTGAAGTAATTGCTAGATAATATCTACATTGCTAAACATTGGCCGACCAGGCAAGTCCATGATGGGAAATCATTGGCCATGTGAAACAGTGTAGAAGGAAATATCTTGAGTTATCTGGAATTGTCTATCATATATTCATCAGATATATAGAGCCCAATCTTGAACTAGCTTAAACTATTCACGTTTATACTTTCTTGGCCCTTCGGCTATGCTAATCCATATACAGCTCCTAGCTTGGCTTAACCCTGCCGTAATTGCGGCTTGTCAGGGCGTCCCTTACACCAATTCAGGGGTTTATTATTGTGACACCTGCAGGCTCCTCACATCTTTTTCTTTTCTGTACCAATAAGTGGCGAACAAACATGGTTCACGACCGGGGAACCTATTTGCCTGTCGATACCGAAGATGCCATTCACCTTGGACCTGTCATATCGCCAGCTATCAACAGACTCAATGGGAAATCTATGAATGAGTTCCCTTCGAGACGTCATCCTTACTTCTGGCCTGTCATTCAAATCACTCTTCTTTGCCTGAGTGCTGCAAATCTCGCACTTCTTGTCTACACTGTCATTAATACATTTCAATCATCATCCGCTGGCTCCTCAGTACCAAAAACAAACACGACGACGATTTTACTTTCACCTTGTGGAAATAGCTCCACTACAGCTCTTGCCAGCGGGTGCAGGTTTGACATAATCTCCTTCGCATGGCTTCCTCCCGCTTGTGATGATCGTGAGCTCTCGGATGAATTTCAAGCTTCGAAAGAATGGTCCTGGTACGAGGACCAGGACGGACTAGTGCCTGTCACACAAGATGAAGCTTTGACTGGTCGTTATCCTTATCTGTTTGTTAATTTCGAGTACCATTTAACTCACTGTACATATCTTGTAAGTTAAATCAATATAGTCACGTGCTTAGAGACTTTTACAATACGACGAAATGGGGTAACACACTAACAGAGTGGCGCTGTAGTGGAGGAAAATGCATCGTGCAATAGCGCAGAAAGGAAGGGGAGGCATTGACAGTTATATGGGAGCTTATTCTCATACAAATCATTGTGGGAACATGTTGATGGACGGAAGAGAAGAGAGGCTAGGCATTCTGAATGCCGTTATCTTTGTCAAATACCCAGATTGTGGGATCTTTGATGGGAACGGACTGGACTGGATCGGATTCGACAGTGGAGTTCCTCTTCCGGATAGCCCAGAAAGTCCTATAAGTTAAGCTTGTAAACTATGACTGCTGTCATGGTGTCAGAGGTGTATTGAAAAAGTACGCTCAAAATTTGTATATAGTGAACAATAACTTCTCAGAATTTCGGGTGGCAAACCGACCTTTTATGCTTTCTGAAATACGCAAATGTGAGGCACTCCTGCATATAGCTGTGTAAGAAGTATCGATGGACGGCATTCCGTATGATATTTACAATCCCAAAAGCCAAAATGGTATTCTAGGATTGGTCCATTCCTGGCATTCCTTGCATGCCTCCAATCTTGGCCCAAAACTTGTCGAAGTCTACTCCTTGAGCTTCAAACATAGATTTTGCCTTGGCCATGGTCTTCTCCTGTTGTTCAGGGCCAAATCCGCCCGGTTGCGAAGACTCAAATTGAACAAGTTCTATCCAGCTGAAGAAAAGGTTCTCCTTCCCCATTGCCGTCAGCTCATCTTTGAAAGCTACGATCTTTCTTCGTCCTTCTGCTTCTGCCACGCTGTCGCTACGGACAACCACTCCGCTCGCCATCCATCCAAAGTCTTCATGATAAACCAGAACCGTGGTTCTAAAGTCATCTAAGGTCATCTTCTGTTGATCAACAAGTTTTGTGGCTTGCACCATTGCCCTCCAATCCAAGTCCCACTCCTTATTTAACATTAGGTATCCAGTTTTCTCATTCATCCAGATTGGGTCAACTGCCTGGCGGACATTACTATAAAGCAATTGGGTTCCTTGACTGTCTTCATCAAAGACGTTCCCAACCTTCTGAATCCACTTTCTGCTCCTTCTGACAATTATTTCCTTATCTCTGAAGCCTACGCCGAATCTCCAGGCAATTGGGTTCCCAATTGTCCTTCCAGCGAAGAAATCGCGCGGCCAAGGCCATATAAAAACATATATTAATAGATCAAGCATAAAAATCGAAGCTCGTCTAACAATTTCGCGTACAATTTCGCCCATAGGCATTGCCCCAGTGTCCAGTGTTGTCGGATTAACTTTGCCCATTAATGAATAGCATATGTTCATGTAAAAAGGTCCAATTGACCTAATGCGCCATAATATTCCCGCAATGATGAGAACATTCATAGCTACAGGAACGAGAAATATTTTTCTTTTAAACTCCCTCGGCTTCAGATCGACATGCGTAATATAGACATGTTGCTTCGAGAGCTTAGGTAGGAACTGCTCCAGACTAGGAGGCGGAAGCGTGAAAGGTTCAGGAGGATTGACTGGGATCGAAGCTTTCGATTTCGTAGAAGCTGAAGCCTTCACAGCTTTCGCCTTGGATTTTTTGGGTGGCATGTCTTAATTTTCGATTTGATTTGATAGAAGTTGGCTCGAAGTCTGACATTATAAGAGATATCAATACTACGCAGTTGGTGGGTCTGAACCGCCGTAAAGTTTTTAGATCTCCCCAAAACATAAATCTACTTCCGTTCACATCATGTATTACCATCTATTGAATAGAAAATGAGGGGTCGAAGTTTAATAAAGGTTAGTGCACAAGCTTTCATATTGTAGGCCGCTTTCTGATTATTTAGGACCCGTCATGTCCTTCGATATGTACCTTTTGCGCCCACCGGCTCGGTGCTGCTCGTCGCCCCTCTCATGTCCAGCGTCGATTTCTCCAATCATCTCCACCATCATGGAAGCCTCCAGCAGCAGGAGTTGCGCTGCGCGAAGCCGATGAAGACAAGCCGGTCCAGGCGCCAAATCGTTCTTCGCCACCAGCATGGGGACGTCCAGCAACCTCGAACTCGGGAGCACCCTGGGGAAAACCAGGAACGGGTTCAGCATCAAATGAGACTGCATGGCCAAGTTTTGGACAACGAGCAACGGAAGCAAAGTCAACCCCACGGGTACCATTGCCCCACGAACAGCGCGCCAGAGATATCATAGAACTTCAGCAGGAAACGGATCGGAAGCTTAAGCAGATACAAGATGATAGACGAGAAATGGAACGGAAGGCTCAAGAGGCACGAAATGATGAATGGCAGCCAAGACGCTCTACGAAACATACAGGGCCGGGACCTCAATTTAGTCGAGGTGGTCGTTTTGAGCCCCGTCAAGCTTCAAATCATGAAGAACGACTCACTTGGGCCAGATCCGCTGTAGATAGGAGGAATGCTGCAGAACTCGCGTCCCAAAGAAAATCCAGCCCTGAACCCATAGCATTTAAAGGAATTCGCCGAACAGGACTTGCAAGTCATGTGTTGGGTGAGCCGGCTCAGAATAGGGATGTCCAGAGTCCCTCTCAGGAAATTCCTCAATGGGGGCAACTTCGACAACGAAGACAGAATCCATCGCAGCCTCCTGCTTCACCTTCCCAACCGCCAATTTCCAGAGAGAACCCTTTCTTAGCGGGGAGGGCGCAACGGGAAGCCGAGGCCTCAACTATAGGTTATGTTCCCTTAGGTGGTCGCGCCGTAAACCAAGAAATCTCACGGGTAACTCGACCTGGTATCGAAGCTCAGGCGTTAAACTTTAGAGAGCGGGAGGTTGCGTTTAGACCGGAAGGGGGAAATTCATCTAGGCGTATCTCATTGGTAGTAGATTCTAAACAAGAACCAAACTTAAGTACTGCACAGAGTAAAGATGTCGAGCGAGAACCTAGAGAAGGACGGAAAGAAAAGAAAAGATCCGAAACAACCGTGAGAGAAGCGAAAACACCAAAGCGCTTTGAACCTGAGGGTTACGGTGTCATGCCGAAAGGCAAAAGTAGAGACAAAGCTAAGCGACGGGATAGATTTCGTGATGATGATGAGGAAATAGATCCGGAGAATGCCCGTGAGATCGCTCTTCGAAGGGCAGAGGAAAGGAAACGGCGCAAAGAAGAAAAGGCTGCCAAAAAGGCTGCCGCACCAACTCCTGTCTTACTTCCTGAGTATATCAGTGTCTCTAACTTGGCAATGGCACTAAAAGTGAGGGTGGAGACGTTCGTGGAGAAGATGGAAGAGCTTGGTTACGAGGAGGTAACAGGTGATCACATTCTGAACTCCGAAGACGCTGGTCTGATTGCGATGGAGTACAACTACGAAGCAATCATTGATCGGAGTGAGTCGGAAGATTTACGTGCTAGAGAGCCTGCCGAGGATCCTTCTATTCTACCCCAAAGACCGCCAGTTGTCACAATTATGGGACATGTCGACCATGGCAAGACTACACTGCTTGATTGGCTTCGAAAATCTTCCGTTGCCGCTACAGAACACGGAGGTATTACACAGCACATTGGAGCATTTTCAGTGCCGATGCCAGGTGGAAAAATTATTACATTCTTGGACACTCCAGGCCATGCAGCATTTTTGAGTATGCGGCAGCGGGGTGCTAATGTCACAGATATTGTCATTCTAGTTGTCGCAGCAGACGACAGTGTAAAGCCCCAGACGATTGAGGCTATAAATCATGCCAAATCTGCTAAAGTGCCTATAATTGTGGCTATCAATAAAATTGACAAAGACGATGTAAACATTGAGCGTGTAAAGCAAGATTTAGCTCGGCATGGTGTTGATGTTGAAGACTTTGGTGGCGATGTACAAGCAATAGGTGTCAGTGGGAAGACTGGACGGGGAATGGACGAGCTTGAAGAGGCTGTCGTAACTCTCTCAGAGATCCTCGATATGCGAGCCGAAACCGATGGTCCGGCTGAAGGATGGATTTTAGAGGCTAGTATCAAGTCCATGGGCAAGGTAGCTACAGTACTTGTCCGAAGAGGTACTATGCGACCTGGTGATTTTATCGTCGCTGGCCAAACGTGGGCACGAATTCGCTGTCTTAGAAATGAAGCTGGTGTAGAGATTGAGGAAGCGGGCCCAGGAACTCCAGTTGAAATTGATGGTTGGCGGGAGCAACCTCTTGCAGGTGACGAAGTCATTCAAGCCCCCGACGAAGCCAAAGCTAAGTCGGTCATTGACTACCGTCTGGAGAAAGCCGAGCGAGATAAGCTCGCTTTGGATATGGAGGCCATAAATGAGACCCGTACAGTCGAAAAGGAAAAACGGGATCGCGAAAAAGATGAAGCAGCTAAGTTAGCTGAAGCCGCCGAATCAGGACAAGAATTGGTTCCTGAAGCCCCTAAAGAGGCAGTCGCTGCCGGACCTAAGCAAGTTTACTTCATCGTTAAGGGCGATGTGTCGGGATCAGTCGAAGCAGTTATCGATCAAGTTAGTGCTCTTGGTAACAAGGAGGTACAACCTCATATTCTACGATCTGGCGTGGGCTCAATCTCTGAGTTTGATATTGAGCATGCAGCCGCTGCTAAAGGACATGTGATCAACTTTAATACAGCTGTTGATCCTTCGATAACACGTCTCGCAGCCTCTCTCAAGGTTACCATTCTAGATCATTCCATCATCTATAGACTAGTGGATGATATCAAGGCAGAACTGAGCAAGCACTTGAAACCTCTTGTCACTCAGAGAGTTCTTGGTGAAGCAGAAATTGCTCAAGTTTTCACGATTAACGTCAAAGGCCGCCAACAAAAGGCTATTGCAGGCTGCAAGGTTAGAAATGGCACTGTTGCAAGAAATGCTAAGGTTCGAGTTCTGCGGAAGAACGAAAAGGTTTTCGATGGTACGTCTCAGCTCTATCTCTTTAGCTCTGAACATGTGTGGCTAACAAGAAGTAGGCCCGCTAGCAAGTCTCAAAAATGTGAAGAAAGATGTGCAGGAGATGAAGAAAGGCAACGAGTGTGGTGTTGCCTTTGATAATTGGTTTGATTTCCAGGTCGGCGACTTGATCCAGTCTTACGACGAGAAGGAGGAAAAGAGATACTTGTAAATTTTAGACGCATGGAAGATGTCACTTGTACAAATATGGGCATCTAGGAAACAGACAATACGGGGAAAATGGGAGGCGCATGGAACGGCGTTACCCGATAGATTATAAATGTAATAAAATTACCACTCCTTTACCATCGACCTCCTACTGCCTAATTCGAATTCTCCTATCACGTGAATCTCATTTGCTTCTCTAGGTAAACATCTCAAACTGGCGCATTGCCAAAGCTGTGACTCTTTTGGAACAAGGTCTTGAAATTTGGGAAGGTAGGGAAAGTGGCCATCCTAAGTTGCACAAGTTGTCATGGCTGACCCATGGTTCTAAATGGGTAATATAGCTTGACACATGTGCTTTACATTCTATGTTCTACATTCATGTGAAAGTAGTGCAAGGGCTTGATACATTGTTTGAAACAGTAAGGCGAGACAAGGTAGTTGTAACATTTTGGAATGACTTTGTTTTGAATTTGTTCTAGGCGTGATTATACGTAAAACCGCAAGGAGCACAACACAAGCAAGCCTCCTCTATAGCGTCAGCAAAAAGAAAAACAAGATGCCATCTAGATTCGTCATGGTGCAAGAATCAAAATACCTAACAAAAATGTTTCATAATCTCCGTGGCCTTTGTCCATTTTTCCATTCAGTACATAAGAGATATCAACCAACAAAGCCTCTTGTAGAGTGCCTGGTTCAGTATTGGTAAGATTTTGACTTCCAGCCATATTTTAAGAAACCTTTGAAGCCCTTCCTTTTCTGCTTTTCCTCTTCCATAGCTCGTTCACGTTCGAGCTCCCAGCGGCTGACTCCACCACCAATCTCAACTTTACCCGGAATCGCACTGGGACTTATAGGGCCAATAGGGGGTAGCGGCTTTTGTGTCCGCGGTTCAAGCCCCCGGCTTCGTGCATCCTCGGATTTTACTTCAAGATACATTTGCTCAAAGACAGGAACTGTCATGTTTCTATTATGTGTTGCGGATGCTGGAGCCGTGAAGGACCGCGAGGAGTTGGGGGTGACAGATAGTGTAGAGTAGGATTTTGACGTCCGGAGAGGAGGCGGAAGACGTCGATGTGGGTGCGGTGCAGCTGGATATTTGATTGTGGGGAATGGAGAGGCTGATGTATTCTTGGGGAGTGGAGGGGAAGCCAAAGGTTGTGAAAGCGCGAGCGGTGATGGGCCGCGACGTGCTGTTGTCTCTGGCGTTCTGGGAGAGCCGTAGACGATGCCGAATGGATCATCATTTCTGGTATCTCCGAATCTGGGAGACGGGGCAAGGTAAGGTCGAGGAACGGTCAGCGGTGCAGGTATGGGGCGGCGCTTTCCTGCCATCGGCAATGTCCCTGATGCTCTGGGCGGTTCAACCTCGAGCAGTGGTCCTGTTTGGAGAAGCGGAGGAGTTTGGGGAATCTTCTGCAAACTAGTCTTGCTCGAGGAGGAGACAATTGCGCTGGTGCTGACCGCTCGAGGCTTCTTTTCGGGAGCAGTATTTGGTCGATGCAAATGGGAGCAATAGTTAATTTGATGTTGTAAACTTTCAGTTTTCCTCTTTAAGATTGCCGTAGCCTCCTCGGCAGCAATCGCTCGTTCTAGTAGCATCCGATTTTCTGATTCAATTGCTATTATATTCTCTATTGCGGTAGTAGCACGAGTCTAATCGAGAATTAGTAAAACTTCTGTTTAGTCACAAGCTATTATATACATCATTGAAGGACAAATAAGTGGATGTAGCAATATTTATGGCCATTCTTGGGCGGCTTGAGTCTATATGGTGCAAAGCCTTGTTCTGCCCCAAGGAAAACATGTTGCCTTTGAAAGTCTCGTCCCCAATGGACAAGTTGAAGCTCACTAAAGCTTTCGACCAGACTTCTGGAGAATTTTCAAAGCTCTAGAGTATGTTTAGTCACGAAATTTCTAGATGTCCTGGGCTAAATGGAATAGGTCGATAGATGTGTATGGAGGCAGCTGCAAAAGCACTTACGGATATTTCTGTTTTCCTGAGCTGGTCGAGGTAGCTAGCCTCCACTAACGGCTCGATTGGTACACGTTTGAAGTCTGGAAGGGGTTGGCGCTTTTCCGTGGGAACTGCAGGAGTTGAAAGCTTTGATGCGGCAAGTGCCGATGTATCTTCTAGTTCAACTATAAATGATGAAGCTTGAGATGACTTAGGCGAGTTGTATAAAGAGCAAGGAGACTCATTAGAGGTGTTTGATGAGCCGGTCGATGAACTTGGAGAACCAAATGACGAGTTACGCGAACCAATTGACGAGTTACGCGAACCAATTGACGAGTTAGGCGAGTCAGTTGGGTATGCTGACGGTAAATCAAAGACAGACTCAACAGAAGTGTTAGGAGTAGCATGCTCGTTGGGAGAAGATATGCCATGCCTGTCAGACGCTGAGGAAAAGTCGTGATGCTTAGCGTCAGGCATAGACACCAATAGACTGAGGGACGGCAGTTGGTGCTCAGAATTGCTGCTCGCTTTCTGTCGCTGATACATCTCGGGTCGATCGAAGTCGTGGCATTCATACGCTCTTCTCAGAGACGGGGATGGTGGTACCGCTTCTCTCTGACGAATCTGGGACGCTATATGAGGCATGCTGGCTCCTACCTGCACTCCAAGCTGGCTTGATTTGTAGAGATCCATTCAAGCAAAAATCGAATCGCTCAACAGATTCGAGCTGAAGTCAGATGCGAGATGGATGAATGCATGTAGTCCAGGAGGAACTGGGCAGTGGAAATGCATACGACCTTAACTATTGTTAGAAACGTTTATTTAGATGGGAATACTTTGAAAATAGATTACCTTTCTGCACACCTATATACAATCTCCGTCCCAAACATATAAATAGGGTGAAGCCCAAAATCAGGATAACCCGAACAGTTATATAAAACCATAGCGACTCGGCCTGAACTGACACCACACATGCTCTTCTCGAAGGCCTGAGAGCCAGAGGGCCACAATGTTCCAACTGGACGGCAGGTTCGGGGCAGTATCCAAATCGGCTAAACAACTATACACGCTTGATAGGATGATAACGTAGAATTGAAAGAGGCATTGCTTATGTCGCATTGACGTTTTGCTGCAAACCTAGCCGCCGAAACGAGTGATTTGGGTTGCTGGATAGGCGACCACGAACAAAGCCTGGCTTGCGAGCTTCTACTGGTGTATAGAAAGATTGGGATATAACAGACCTGCTATTTCACAAATGGTTGGTTAAGAGCTTCAGATGGATTTCTTAGACATCTGGTAGAGGTGGAGACCAGTAGAGGCTCATGTTTGCGATATCTATTCATAACTTCCTTGGTTTTGAGGCATAATGGTGGCTTAAGTGATCTTCAGTACAGAATGTTGCGAATCTTTGCGACTTCCTAACTAGAGAATAAACGCAATGCATCGAGCCAGTTTCTGTTTCTTCCTGGTATGAACAGGCGTCCGAAACTTTCAATTTCTCAAACACTACACTTCACTCACTTACACGACCAACTTCTCCAACCTACTGGGACTGGGAGCATAGGGCTCATAGGATCGAAGGATCGAAGGATCGATCTAATGAATTACATCCACGTCGAAACAAATCGGCCCAGTAAATTGCATAAGATAGACTCGTTCATAATGTGAGGCTGAGATGTATGTTGGGTTACGGAATTCGGTTAGGCGTTTAAACCCTATATTTTATTGGCTCGTTAAACATTTCTATCCCCATGCCCGACCAGAACCAACAGTTGGCGTAATCTTCCAACGTCTATTGTTTTACAAGCTGCAAGTAAGAATATATTTGGCGAATACAAACGAATCGCAATGGACTCTGCGAACTCGACTCGGCAAGATAAGGCCGAGAGCCGGCGACGACGATCCCGATCCAGCGATTCGGAGGACGAGGAGAGACGCCGAAGACATAGAAAGGAACGCGACAGAAGAGAACCGCGACTTGACAACGGAAGGGATAGCTATGACGATAGGGAGAGGAAGCGCCGGCGGTCGCACAGTCCAGCTCACAAATCCTCCCGAAAACGGCACCACGATGATCGAGAACCAAAGCATAGTAGCAGCAGAGACCGGGTAGAAGACTTTTCACGGGATACAGGATCCAAGCACAAAAGCAGAAGCGACCGTTTCCAAGATTCAAGGCCTTCTAGGGAGACCTCTGTTGAGATTACCTCTAGTCGCAAAAGCAAACAACCTCTCCCATCTCAGGCTGCAGCTTTTGGCAAAGATGACTCAACAGCACTTGACGCGGGTGAGGCAGTACCAGAGAAACAAAAGCCCAATTACGCTCCGACTGGACTTCTAGCAGCAGCCTCAAACTCTATCGCAGCAGCAGATGGCACATCGATTGTTCTCAAGTATCACGAACCACCCGAGGCCCGTAAGCCCCCGACTAAAGATATTTGGAAGTTGTTTGTGTTCAAAGGGAATGATATAGTCGAGACAATCGAGTTAGGGCTAAGAAGTTGCTGGCTAGTTGGCAGGGAGTTGGCTGTGGTAGATATGCCAGCAGAACACCCCAGCGTTAGCAAACAGCATGCTGTAATACAGTTCCGATACATTGAGAAGAGAAATGAGTTTGGCGACAAAACGGGGAAAGTGCGTCCATACTTGATTGATCTCGAGTCAGCGAACAAGACTTTACTCAACAAAGAAGAAGTCCCTAGCAGTCGTTACTTGGAGCTGCGAGATAAGGATATGATCCAGTTCGGGCACAGCACACGAGAATATGTGCTCATGCTGTCACCGAAGAATTAGTTATGTATTTGTCCGGAAGCCTAACACGGGTGCCCTCTACACCTTGCTCAATCAACGTTTAAGACAAATCAGTCTTACAAGAGAAGTCCGAAGGACTCGAGACTTGACGTCACAGTCATAATTTTAGTAGATATAGGGTCTCCTTGCCTATCACGTTTTACCATGAGTAGGAAGTATAAGAGGCTCTAGATAGGCGCACATGACAGTGCTAAGTTCCAGTTCGATTATAGGTTGGTTTCGCAAAGAGTTAGTCATACCGTCGCACTTTGAGCGGTAGTACAGCACAAACATTGACTTTCCTGTACCATCATTTTGTATCATCACGCAAAGGACTTAGCTCCTCCAAGCGCAAGGCGATCAAGTCCGACAGCGTTAAGAACAAGGTTTGCTTAAGCTCCTAGGCGGTTCAAGAAGTCGTCGGGTTGCGAATAGGCCTGCACTGTTTGTTCATCAATGCTCTGAACCATGCGCCTCATTCAACCATGGCAGCCTAGAGCGAACGGCGCTGTGGCATAATATCAAACCACACGTGGTTGAAACTGTAATCAATGCCTTCAATAACATGAACCTCCTACTACGCTTTCTCTACCCCAGATAGCACATCGATCTGGTGCAACTACCGTGCCGTGAGGCTCTTCGGGGATAAGGGGCAATAACGTGGGGACGGCAACGGGACGGATACTTTTCTTATTATACTTTTTAGCCCCGTAGAACCTAGATTAAGCCTCCCGCCCCCCCTGTTTGTAGGATGGTAGTATGAGACACCCTTTACTTTAGTATTGCGCAGCACCAGCTGACTGCCTTCACCACCCCTTCGTTCAGCGCCACATGAACAGTGAACCCATCCCCAATAGCGTGCATTTCGAGAGTCTTGCCATCCTTCTTTGCCGCAGAGGGGCGACTGTGCAGGCCTTCTGCCGTGTGACTAACCCTCGCTCGGCGCGTGCCACAGGTACACCGACCAAACTTCGACCCCAAGCGTCTCTTAAATACTGATGCTGTGGTCAGGCAGACGTCGTTGCACAATATCTGACTACGTGAAATCCGGCAAACCATGCTAGACATTGCCTCTTACTGTCCTTTATAAGGCCTGTTCTCTGGAACCTCGACGTGGTGTTGAAGAACACAGATTCGAGCTTGGCCGAAGCCGATTATACGCAGCATGGTAAGCATCATAGTATCTTCCCCATACCAACAGCTAAGAAGTAAGCTGACAACTGGTATTCAGGGCTCCGCAATAAACCCGTCCGAAATAAAACGTTTCGAGGTCACGGAAGTGTATTCACATCCCGAAGCAAAAGTCGACATTGTATTGGTACACGGATTAAATGGAGATCCTAGGAATACGTGGACGGCAAAGAATGGAGTTTTCTGGCCCACAGATTTGTTGCCTCTGACGCTGAAGAGTGTTAAGGCTAGAATATTAGTGTACGGATACAATGCGGATGTGGTGACATTTGGAAGTAATGGCGGAAGTCCTAGGTAAGCCATAGTTTTTCCACGGCAGATTGTGTTCGGAAACAACGATATATGGCTATTGCTTGTGGGTTCAAGTGTGTCAAAATGTGCTGGAACCACTTTGAAGTAGGAGCTATTATCCCTTGCTTTCAAGCGAAAGCCTCCTAGAAACACCGAATCGCGAATATTCGTCGTATTATTGGTTGAGGTCGAGATCGCTAACACCCAAAAGCTCCGATATGATCTATCAACATGCCCAATCCCTAATCACCAATTTGGCCATGGAAAGACTGAGCGAGGAAACCACCGAACACCCCATAATATTTGTGGCCCATAGCTTAGGAGGCATATTAGTACGTTGATTACTTTCCATCTCTTTCCTATCCGATCGTGTCGAGCAGTCCGCATTGTCTTTATAAATGCTGATATCATATTTTCAGGTGAAACGGGCACTGGAATTATCCAATGATCTCCAAAGCCAGCATGCGGATGAGAATCGCAATATCTTTGTTTCTACTTACGGAATTATTTTCCTTGGTACGCCTCACACTGGTGCAAACGCCGCGCAGTGGGGAGTTCTGCTAGAGAAAATGGTTCATACGTTGGTTCCAAAGAAATTCATGGTTTCTGATTCACAATTGGTCAAAACCCTTCAGACCAATAACGAAACACTGCAAAATATCAATATTCACTTTCTGGATATATTACCAAAGTTCAGAATCTGCATGGCACATGAAGAAATGGAGACGGATATGAAAGGCTCCAAGACTTTGATCGTGGACCAGGCGAGTACTTCTACTTTTTCTACCCTTTGAAACAATGATTTTGCCCTTGTACACTGAAAAATTTGTGTTACCTTGCAATTTCTGGATCGCATGGAAACCCGAACGCTTTGGCAGTACTAACTGTTGCAGACTTCTGCCGCACCCATGCTCCCAGACGTTGTATACTTCGGAATAGCCAATACGCACTCAGGCATGTGTAAATACGAGTCCAAGAATTCACCTGGTTATCTGAATGTATCGACTACTCTCAAGTTATGGATTCAAGACGCGCCTAAATATATTCCACAGCGACAGGAATTTGAGCGCAAGCTAAGAAGACAAGCCAAACAAGCATATGCAGACGAGTTACTAGGTGTATTTGTGAGTAACACATATTAATGATTTTAGAATGTATCACTAATCTCTAATCAGCCTAACGTATCAACAACTGGTACAAGTCCCGCGATATCAAGTGAGTACCAACAACGTCCTGCGACTGATCTGGCTGCTCTGCCAGCGATTCATCCGAGGACAACATTTGAATTTGAGGCGGCGGAATATGAAGACGCGGAAGAGGCTGTGCCAGTGCGCAAATGAGATTGTAAAATGGGTGGCAATTTGAAATAGACATTTTTGGCTTATTTGTTGCTGTTTCATTGCTTTGGGTGTTTGCCTTGGCTGATTTCTTTTTATCTGTAGATACACCTTCAATGAATAATTCTACCATTATCGGTCCTCAAGAAACAATCAGCATTCCGCCTGAAGCTGTGGTAGAAGATGATCCCGAAGACGATGCACCCTACTTCATCAAGCCGTCAGGCTTTCGTCCAAACGCACTCTTCGTTGGTATGTTCACGTATTCACACCTGCTTCGTTCACGATTTCCAATATAAAAAAGTTGAGAGACAATAATCCAAAAGTCCCTGAGCATAGATGATGATATACCTACTAACAATTGCAATGTAGGCCGAGAAACAGAAATGGTCGAATTACACAGGATGATTTTCGACAAGAAAAGACGTTCACAAGGCACTTCAGCAGTTCTTATCCAGTCCATGCCTGGTGGTGGTAAGACACATTTAGCAAGGCAATTTGTGTGGGATCACAAAGAAGAATTTCCTGGTGGCATTTTTTGGCTAAGGGCTAAGTCAAGGCACGAGCTGACAGCTGGATTCTGGGACATAGCTCGGAAAATCGTCTTGAAACAGCAGAACTTCGTCTCGCCATCACCAGATAGTCAGCAAAGCACGGAGCAATTTATGAAAGCAGTTAAGAAATGGCTGAACAAACGCCAAGATTGGCTACTGGTGCTAGATGGTATGCGCTTCGATGATCTAGATGGAATGCAACGCTTCATGCCGGACAGTCCCAAGACCGGTATTATATACACGAGTACTGAGAAAAGTGCCAGCGGAAACCATTTGTGGATGAGTCCGCAAATCATCAAGCTCCCTCTTCTGAGTGCAACTGAGGCCCGGCTTCTTCTGTTGAAAGAGCTTGATAAGAAAGAACCTTTTTCAAAAGATGATTTGAGATATGGAATGGAGCTTGTCCAAAGCATGGGCTTCTTGCCTGTTGTTATTCACCTAGTAGCGCAAAGGCTGAAGGATACCGGGGAGCATTTGGGCAAGTTTGCAAAATCGTATGCCTCAGAGCCTAAATTGAGAGGATTAGGTGCATATACTGCGGTAAGTTACTCTCTACTTATTGATATTCGTTGTTTTAGACGTTTTGAGACATTGAATAGACAGTCGCTGGCCTTTTTATTTTCATTCTAGAAAATGTCAAAACGTCTGGGACAACGCAATCATGTATCGAGGAAAGCAAAACGGGAAGTTTAATTGACTCTTGGACAGGTGGTCAAGCAACTCCACGAGCTCGGCGCTTTCGAGGCCTTGAATCTCATGTATATTCTCTCGTTCTTTAGTCAGCATATTCCTGTCGAGATGATTCATCTGGGGCTCCCTATTCTTGAAGGCCAGCATATACCTTGTCAAACGAGCGGCACCTTGAACGACACTTTTCGAATCCTGAATATGTTCGCGTTAATAGATCGAAATGTACACGAAGAGTTAACTTCATCCCAGAGTTCGCGAAGTACTCAAAGTCATGATATGCTCGCCGAAAACATTGACGTAGTTCGCCTGCACAGTGTTGTACAGGATTTCTTCGTATACAACTTACACTCTGACAAAGACCGCTCTAAGTATCCACTATGGCTGCATAGAGCCGTTCAGGTCTTTTGCTGCTCCTACGATTTTGCAAACGAAAGAATTACCAAAAAGAACAATACAGGATTGGTGGAAGATTATCGACTGTATGAGATACATGGTATTAGGCTTCGGGAGCATGTTACACGGCACAAAAATACAACGCCACCAGTAAGTCACTTTTCGCATATTTTTATCCCCTCAATGCTCAAACGTTCTGAGATATTGACAATATGTACAAACTCGCAAGAACTTCCAACGTCTCGCAAGATGGTGCTTTAGTATCTCGCCTGTTGTGTAATACGCTAGAATCAATTTGAATTCTTGCCTATTGTCTTATGAAGTGGTTAACTTTCTGCAATGCGAACTAATTGTGCTCAGGAAACGCTTACAATGCTCGACCTTCGGCTTAGTCTCATCAAATCAGAAATAGAACAAAGAACTGCTGCTGAGGCTTCCAGTGTTATCAAACATGGAAAGCAGGATAAATTCCAAGTTTCTATATTTGATCGAACTAGTAGCTCTTCAGATACTGCACCAGATACTCCTGCCTTCGATCCTAAGCTTGCGTCCGCGGTATCAACTTGGGGCTTCGATCAGCATGAGTCGCCAAAGTCAATTAAGCACTCTGAAGCCGCATTTCCAGCTAAAGTTCCTGATTTCTCACCACAGAACTTTCCTCCAATGCCTGCTTTAGAGGATCCAGGTTATGACAGCGATAGTGAGTCGACTCGAATGACAATACAACCATCTCAACAAACGGTGAAAAACCTACAATCTCCCGTGAGTGAAGGTGGGGAAAGGGAGAAAGTTGGTCCTCGCAGAAAATCTAGAGCGCGTTTGGATGTTCATCATCGGACGACTAAATTCTTGGAAAACACCAGATATCACGATCGCGCGGGAGCTTTTCGAGCTATCGGTGGTATTGATCCTAGGGCAATACAACCTCGACCTAGTATTGGCACTCGAATTCTAATCCCCGAAAACGCAGACGGCTACGTAGAAAATGCTCACAATCGAACAGTGTCTCGTGGAAGGATTTCGGGCAGATCAAGTGCGGAAGTTGCGTTAAGTCAAATTAGTAAGAGCAGTCCGCCGCCACCAAGAGGAGGTGGAACGATTATGAGTCGAAGGTTAGCAAATGCTCCTTTCAAAATTCTGACTAGTTATCTTGGGGCTTCCATACTAGCGTCTTTCTTGGGAGCCCGTCTCAGATATCACCAGACATTGTCAGACTTCGTGACCGCTTTTGATGGATAAGTAGAGCTCATCATTTGGATCACACATTTTTTATGCAAAAAGGTCCTTCTGTCAAAGATGTGATAACCTTTTGATACATTTCGTGTTGCTTCACAATCGGTCACGAACTCTTCCAAACTCTGAGAGCTCCTTTTTTTTTGCTCCCAAGATAGTTACCATACCAGAGCTCTCTCTTGAGAAGTGGCGTTCCAAAATGCTAACTGGCCATAGATCTTCTTCCCAGGCTGTGAGTGAAGGGTCTATGATAAGACGAGGAAGGTCTTCTTATGCCGCAGCTGTTTCAGAGCCTACGAAAGACAACGTTCCTAGCTACAGACAACCTGTAAATATAGAAGCGCCAGGAAGCGTACAAGATAGTGTGTCTACGTTCGGAAGCCCCTCCAGTATGTCAGCTATAGAAGCACTCAATAGGTTTCCTATCGAGGTTGCCAGACAGCCTCTTCCACGTACCTTGCCACAAATAGTAACGCCAATGCCCCCATACCCGTTAAGTCCAACATATGAGAGAGATCAGCCTTTTGATTACATGGTAAAGCATGATCAGGAGAATCTCGTCCCAGATCCGTTAACAAACTACTATCCAAGAATGAGCGGGCCACTTCCAATTGAAACCCGTAGACGCTCACCGTCTTCTCCACTTCGATTCGATCATTCAGATGACTATCGAAATATTTCAGACAGTCTGCCGTCTTCATTTCACGACCCTTATAATACAGCATCTCTATCATTATCAACACCCAATATTCTGCATAAACAGAATTGGACGTATGTCCCAGGCCACCCAGAGTTGTCACACGAAAATAGTGGGTATACCAGCCAGCCTATGTCTCGGGACACATCTGGCCAGAGTATGGACCAGGGGAATGAGAGAAGAAGGGCAAGCATTACGGGAACGGAGCCAATGCCCTTATTATCGGACTTCAGCCCCAAAGTCCATACTAGCTACCAAATGTATATGAAGGAGGAAAAGGAACGAGAAGATCGGCCAGAATTGAAACGAAGTCCTCCGTTGAGGTTTTCAGAACCCCTGGATGATAGTGCAGGCGAAAATACCGCGCAGCAAAGACGAAGATTTAACCCGATGGCGCCCTCGTTCTCGCCGTCGGCATCAACGTATAGCAATTCCCCTAATATACCTGGAGCGCCCCCAAACTCGACGTTCTCAAATCCCTCGCTTGTTTCGTCAAACTATTCAAGTAGACACCCTTCTCCGCTGCACACGCAGCTTCCCTTTCAACCACCAGCTTTGACACGCCAAACACCACATCAATCCCCGCGTCAATCACCGCGCCAAATACAAAGCCCATTTTCACCACCTGTTCCGTATCCGGCTGAGGTATCAGCGGAAGCTCCGGACATGGGCCGTACAGGCAGTGGTGGTGTTCGAATTGGTCCACGGACAGTGATTGAGTTCGGATCTGGGGTGCCTGGCGTAGACGTTGAAGAAGCGCGCCAGCGAGCTGAAATTTACAGGGAGAGGATCCGGAGAGAGAAAGCCAGAGCTAGTGGATTGGGAATTCAGGGGTTTGAAAATTGAGGTACAATTTTGTTTATTATTTGCGTATGGAAACTGTACAGTATTGTAAGGGCATCGAAGGAGTTATGGTTTATATAAATTAAGAAAAGGGCTTGGGAGGGGAGGGGAAGGGAAGGGAAGATAGGATGGGACTTAATATATACGATTTAGGATGGAATCACTACATATGAGGGATACAAAAATATATGCATGAGCTATTGCTCGGAAAATATTGTTGTTTATATATGGATGGCTGGCGCGCTTAAATTTCATGGCTTCAGCTGTAAATAATCCTATTCGCCTGAGTGGTAACTTAAATATCACGCTACTCATTGAGAATTTTGGGTCTCGTTATGTATTACCAATTGAGTTGTTTGCAGAGCAAAATCAGCACACTCAATAACTAACCGGACAGTAGTTACTTCATATAAGTGCGGTAAATCTTCCATTGTAAACTGTTCAATAGCTTGCTTTTGTGGAGAATTATGTACCTTGGGCGACAGACTGGGTAAGCATTCCAGTTCGCGACCTAAGAGTATAACGCTTGTTGGGGTCCATGTGGCGCTCCTTACTTGTCAAAAGCTTCCTCAACAACTCGACGTTGACAGTTTTAAACCAACATACTACTTAAGCTGATTTTTATGAAGTAAGAGAGTTGTAAATTGTCTTACGTCAATGGAGGAGCTTATGTAATGCGGTTTTGGTGAGCGAAGTCATATTGAGTAGGAGCTATTCCCCACACTCCTCATGGTCGTGGAGCTGAGTTCCACAATGAGAGGCTTAATTATTTAAAGCTGCCGCAGCTAGCCTTTAGCGCCGCGCTATTGGTCTATAATTCAAATGTTTCCATTCAAACAAGCTGCCCAACAAGAGTGTACAATATTGCACCAGCAGAGCGACTCTGGATAGGGTCACCGACGAATTATATCGTTGCCGTGGCTAACAACCAACATGCACAGCCGAGCGGCCGCAGCCAGTATATTCATGGGCTCAACCACTTAATTTAACAGATGTATACCTTTCTCACCATCCGTCTCTCTTCCACCGCAGTCCGCAATTTTTCAATCATCTGTCTTACTTACTTTTCAACATGAACGTCAAATTTTCGCCATTCTTCCACCAGACAACCGACGAGGGCAGAAAGGCCATCAGAAATAAATCAGGTAGATAAGCCTCCGAGATTCTGTATTAAAATCGTCTCTTAATTTCCGATATCTGATTCGCTGAGAATAGCACCGCTAAAATAAGTATAGATCTCTTTCTTGACATCTCCCTACCGTCTAGTGTGCGAGACAGCCTCCCAAGCGATATATCCTACCATGTTACCGACACCCAAGAGTTGACTCATATCTCGTGGCAAGGTTTTAATTGCCGCCCTACGGAATTTACTTCCAAAGACAAGCACGAACTGCGCCCTAATAGGTATATCAAGCTGCGAGATATATCATTACTCGTTTCCATCAGAATCACCGAGAAGGACGACGTGGATACCATTCGTGACACTCTCTATGCAGTTCTTCGCAATATAAATCGAGTAAATGTAGAATGGGACTTTAGGCCTTTGCTATCATGGAAGAACATTCTAGTTGTGTTTATAGGTTCAACCAAATTTATGCAGCCAAAAACAAAGGAGTTCCTCCGCCGGATCAATCTAATATGTGACATCGAGCTAAGTGATGGCACAGATTGGTGGCAACGTCACTTATACGAGGTAATTTGCTTTCATAGTCACGTTTTCTATTAGCACTAGAATACCCTCGCTGATTTATATATAACCATATAGGTCACTGCATATCTCAGTCCACGTCCAAGTACTAAGACAGAGCTAAGGCCTGCTAGATCTCCCTACCAACTTATGTTCCTTGACTCTCCGACTACTAGTATTTCAGCTGATGAAGGCAATATCTGGATTGTAAAAGCATTCGCTGCGTTGCTAGACGCCAAAGTCTGGGTATCAATTGAGCCAGGAAAGAAACTAGTAGACACAGCATTTGTTAGCATCCTGTGGAGATCGAAGAGAGATAAACTATGGGAAGATGTTGTTGGCTATAGCAATGGCATTTTCCGGAAATCATTTGCAGCAGATCCTGCAAAATCCTTTAGAGTCTTCCACAAGACTAACCCTGAAGGTGGGCAAGATAAGCCCTTACCTGTAAGCCTTGCACTAAATTTAGGCAACGCTGTGCGGGCATATAGGTTAAGCCATCTGCTTTCTCCTAATTACAAGTGGCTGGAGCCATAAGGATTTAGGGTACTTTGTAATCAAATTTCATGGTTCTTTCCCAAAAATCATTCGCAGAAAATTGATTGGATGGATTCATTGGATAAATATGCGTCGAACAATGACCAAGTTACGATTGATAAATTCGAAAGTAGCTAGCTTAGGTTTATTTCTAGTTCCAGTTATCAATATGGCAAGTGATGGAGCAAATGGAATTACCTAATTGTCACTGTCAAAAATATGATATTAACTAGGAAATCTGTACCTATACGACTGATTTACGCTTCAGAAGCTGAAGTAAAAATGCATTTAGACATTTCGAGCACGTATTGTGTTGGTTTTCGATCCCTGGATGCAGCTGTCATGTTTCAACTGTTGATTGGACTATTCTGGTTGCATGTGCCACCCAGCAAGGAGTGAAGTCTCACTGTGGCGATGCGCAAACACATGAACTACTATTTTCAGTTCACAGCGAGTATTTTCCAACTCTGTTCCGTGAAAGTTGAATTTTCGCCGCAGAAGGAAGTGAGAGCAGTGGCTTGTGCGGTATAGGAGGAGGGAACGAGTATCATCGCCCAAAATCCTCCAATGCATTGGAACTTATAGCAATTATCTCAGCAAGCCAATACCTTGAAGAACAAGGGGAAGAACAATATATAAATGCCAGAAATGCCTCGATTATATTCATTATTTCAGAATTCAACAACCAGACCAGCCTCACATTTCTCTACTTAACCCACATACCTTGGGCACAACCCGCAATGAAAGCAACATTTAGCAATATCAGTACCAAATCTCACCCCGTCAAGATGCCTAAGGTCATGATTCTTCTTTTGCTACTGCCGTTTGCTTTTCACGCTTTAGCTGCCCCAATAAATTCAGATGCAATTCCCAGCTCTATAGTTGCAGCAGCACCGAGTGCAACCTTACTCGCTCGGGCATCTCCAGGCTCCGGGAGCAATCCAAACCTATGCGATGATGGCACCAAATCCTCTGGTGGCGCAAACGGCTTACGACGCCGTGGTAACTGCTTCTCAAAACAAGATAACTATCGCGACGATGGACATGCGGGTGGCAATCGGCAAGAAGAATTCGATGAATATGAGATGGATAGGTATGGCGAGCGTCGCCCTACACGCAATGCTCGGAAAAGAAAAAACGATGAAGTATACGGAACAAATGTGAGAGGAACGAAGGCCACCCCTGAAGAATACGGACAAGATCTAAGAAACAGACGCAAAGCAAACCGCGGTGATGACGACCTCTTCCGTTCAGGGGCAGGTGTGGGCACACCAAAACAAGCTAAAGCCAGCGGCGCCTATGACGATAATATTACTCGGGTTTCCGACAGTCCTCCCACCATGTCTTGGGAGGAACAAGAGGCTTTACAGAGATCCCGGAAGAGCGATAGAAGACACAGATCTGCCCAAAAGAACAAGAACAAGAACAACCGTGGAGGCGCAAGCAGCAGAGGCAACCGTGATAGAAGCCGCAGCCGTGATAGAGGCCACGGCCGCAGCAAAGGCAAGGGCAAGGGGAGAGCTGGGCCTAGCAGTGGTGTCTTACAAGATGATTAGATATGTAAGAGGTGAGCGAGAAAGAACGGCGTAAGATTCGAGTATGGTATAGTAAGCTGCGGTGTCAGTTTTGTGCTTTCGTGTTGGCGTTATTGGCAATGGCATTTACATTTTGGTTTTGATGTATTGGTTTGGAGTTCTGGAGTTGCGTTCTGGAGTTTGGTTTTGGCAAAAGAAATTGGCGTTCTAGAGCTCAAAAGGTGGGCAAAGCGAGGGTTGCATACTAGAGAAATATCAATTTGGAAGCATTCAACTCGTGTAGTTTCTGTGACTTGACTGGCTACCTTTCTTAACATTGAATTCAGCGTAGCTCAGCGTGAAGCGGAAATTGTGAGATTGAATCTAGTTTAATTTGGCTGAGCTTTTTAGCTAAGTATATCATCAGGTTACTAGACTACAATTAAGAAGATTTCATAGTTTCTGTTGTTTTCCTCGCCCATTTCGTGTTAACTTGAAGGCAGTACGAGGAAGCTCCGTTAACCGGATTTGCCGTCACTGCTTGCTCAAGTAGTTTGCTCACTCAGACACGTGATAGTGTCAGGAAAACATAAGGCTAGCTTTCCCCGCTCAGGCAAGGCAGTTGTGTTGCAGCACATCCCCTTTCATTATCTATATTATCTCGCTTAACCTCGCTTAACCCCTATGATTAGGAATCGCACTTATGAACATGTGCGCATGTTGGTCGTAGATTTACAGTCAGTTCGCAAATTGGCCAGATGAATTTTAGTGCGTTGATGCTAGAATGAGATCAAAGTACTATGCTGCACACTGATTAACCCTCGTAAAGATAGCATGATCAACATTAATGCTTGTTGGGGCTTATCGGCCTTGTCAACGACCAAATCGATAAAAGATCACCTGACTACGCTTCGGAAACTGATTGGTGTTTCTAAAGTAACATACTTTGAGGGCACGTTCTCGTACTTTCTTTGAGATACATCTCAGAGCTACTCATCTCCAAGAAAACATCTCACCCCACATAATAAAAACCAACCCACACCACATCACTGTCCAAAATCCAATTTCGACTCCTCTTCATACACTCAATCCAAGACGTGGATATGCCTTCTCCGTGTTGAAAAAAGAATTAACTCTCTAGATCCAGCGACCTTTGCTTCGCACGATTCTATGCAGGGAGATTTATGCGGCGTGGGTTTCGTGGCGCACGCGCGCGTGCGTGTGTGCACCGCACCAACCACGTGCGAATTTCTTCTTCCCCTTCGCAAAAGAGTAGCGGCGTGCTTTGCAAATACTGAAAACCCTTTGTTGGCTTCCCCCCCCTGCAGCTTGTGATGATGCAGGAATTGAAAAGCGTGCTTAGGGAGCGAAAGGTTACTGAGGGGTTAGATTTTGGTATAGATGCTTGTTTTCTCGATAGGGGCTGCGGAATCTCAAACACTTGGGATGTGAAGTTTTAGGTTATGTATGAGTAGGAAGTAGATGGGCTGTTGGACTCAACAGGGAAATGGTCTTGGGTTTCGATATATCGTAGCCAAAGAAACTACCGGGTTTGAGCATATACCTACCTTTCTGAAAAGTGACGCATTTTGGGAACATGTATAGACCTCCGGGATTAGATCAGGGAAACTTACAGCTTCTACGGAAATGAGTTTAGGGAAGCTTTTCTTGCGAATTAGATTGATTTTTTACTGAGAGTATTTGCATAGTTATCACATGCCTTTTATACAGGAGTCACTACGGACGGTAGGTAGCAAGTGGTCCCACACCACCATTCCATGACGGTGCCTGCAGAAGGTCACGATGATAACAAAATGTGTTTTTGGTTCAGTATTTATTTTTATTCTTTTGTAAAGTACTCCTTGAATCCCAATATGACTACGCCACGCTAACTATTCATTCTTCAGCGGCAAGTGTAACCTCCGTCGATCAACAGATCGGTACCGGTGGTGTATGTACTCGCGTCACTGGCAAAGTAGACATAGGCACCCTTAAGCTCCTTGGCATCACCGTTACGACCCATTGGAATCATGCTCATCCACAAGTCCTGGATATCCTTAGCGACGAAATCCGACAAGCCAGTGTCGATGTAGCCGGGGGAGATGGTGTTAACACGGGCAAAGTCTCTCCACTCGTTGGCCAACGACTTGGCCATGTGAATGCAGCCGGCCTTGGCGACGTTGTATGAGGTTTGTTCTTGTGGGAAGTTGGCGATGTGTCCAGACATAGAGGCGGTGATGACCAGGGATCCGCTTCCACGTTCCTTGAAGTGGGGGCCGATGGCTTTGGCGCAGTAGAAGGTTCCGTTGAGGTCAGTTTGGATAACCTCGTGCCACGCCTCGGTGGTACCATCTAGGATACCTATATATCCTGTTAGTATGCCAACTCTCACATTTGCTGGAAGCTCCACGGAAGATAGGAGTTCGTGGGGGAGGTGACGACATACCACTATCAGCAGTCCGTCCAGCGTTGGCGATGAAAGCATCGATCTTGCCAAAGTCCTTGATGACATCAGCAACGAGCTTCTGCACGCTCTCGAAGTTTCCAATGTCGAGCTTGTATGCCTTGATCTTGGTGCCGTATGTCTCTGCCAACTCCTTTGCGTTCTTCTCGCCTCCTTCGGGGCGCGAGGCGTAGGTGATGGCTACATCAGCTCCCATCTCGGCACAGCCACGAGCAGCTTCGATACTAGGGCGGGGTTAGCATGGTCTTCGTCTTCTGGCCATTGATGCCGATTGACAGCAATTGGAGCGGGCTGAGAGGACTGGAGAGTCTGAACATACCCCATTCCTCTGGGTCCGGAGGCACCGGTTACCACCACGACCTTGCCCTTCAAGCTGAAGAGCTCCTTGAGCGACTCTGCCTTTGGTACTTCAATCATGATTGCGGTGTAGGAATGATGCGGGGAGATGTGTTGCTTGGTAGATTGTGTGTAGAGAGAGTGTTTGAGTTTGAGTTTGAGGTTGGAATGAAGGTGGAATAAGGAAGAGAAGGAGAGCGAAGGGAGGCCGGAGATTTGGGATTTAAGTAGGCCATAAAGATGAATGACCACATAGTGGGGGAGGCCGTTCTGCACACCTTCTAAGGCTCTAGCTTGCACTCTGCTTGCACTCTACTAGCTCGAATCCATATGCTTTAGGCTCCACCGTGCATAGTGGCCATTTTTGATTGTACAAGTATGGCCGACACTAAGCTGTTACACGGATGCGAAGTGATGATTAAGAGCTTGTTCGCTCTGCGGAAAGGTTAACCTGAGGAAAGCCTCAGGAGGGGCTGGATGGCTGGCATGCTGCATTTTCCTAGCTGGGACAACCTATTATCAATCCAATTACTCATGAATTGGAAATGATTGTCAATGAATGTGAATTGCTGGTGGGTGACCTTTTGGCTCTTCGTGTTCCTTGATGGATGATTCCCGTGCCATCTCCACTTGGGTTTGGGTGAAGGAGGGGTGAGTGTGAAGTAACAGAGTAACAGAGCGATAAGAGGGGTAACATCACCTAACTCCCCTGATCCTGCGCAAACAAACCCGATGACGTCGCATCCAAGCTGCCAAAAGCGGCCAAGTGCGGGGCAGCCAGAGTGGAGCAAAAAGTGAATTGACGCACACCAGCGGCCGCTTGGCCATTTTGCTTGAGATATGTGCTCACGGGGATATGGCACAGGTGAATTGATATAGAGCATACATAGTTAGATGGTGAGATGGTGTCATGGAAGAGAAGCGCCTGAAGGTAGCACTTGAGGTTGGTTTAGATAGATGGATAGTTCGATAGTTCGATAGTGAGATAGAAGAGAAGTACCTGAAGGTAGCACTTGAGGTTGGTTTGCGTATATCATCACTTGTAGCTTCGGAAAGAGGTTCTCACACGAATCCCTAACAAAGATTCCCACTCAGATTCTAACAGTCAGATTCTAACAGAGATGTCCATTAAATACATCTGGTAAGGTTGCCATATCTCTCTCCCGTAGTGCCTTGCCTTCTTCAAACTCCATCTTCACGTCTGTGGCAAACTCATCATCAGACAATAACTTCCATGCTGTCGCTGCCATGCCTTGCGCTGTAACAATCGTCAGCCGGTATGCCTCATCCGTAATGGCTGCTGCGGTGAATTGTTTTGTATGGTTGGATGCTCCGTCATCTGCTGGGATATTGTATACTGGGTGAATGCTCGGGCAGACGTACGACACGTTACCTGAATGCTGGTTAGATAATTGATATATCAGCACGAGAGACAGTTAATTACCCTGATCGGTGGAGTAAGATCCTGCAATGGGCGGGCTTTCGGTATCTTCGGCATCGTCAAGTTGCGGTGAGCCAAGATCCGTCATGAACTTGGTATATGTGTTGCAAAGTGTACGGCTCGGCACCAGCTCAGCGTAATTATTGGTCCTATTTCTGTTCAGCTTCACAGCTACAATTTCCATAGGGAAACTCACTCTTCGAATTTAACCTCGCATCCAGTCGCAATAGCCGCACCTTCAAAGCACTTCACCACCCGCTTCTGCAGGATCTTGGTTTCCTTCAGCGTCGATCCTCTAACATTGTAGTCCATCAGTGCTCGGGAGGGGATGACATTCGCTTTCTGACCACCTTCTAGAATTATACCGTGGATTCGCTGAGCGGGCAGGATTTGCTGTCGGAGCATGCTAATACCATTGTAGGCTAATACCGCAGCATCAAGAGCATTGATCCCGTCTTGAGGTGCGGCTGCCGCATGTGCGGTACGTCCTGAGAAGATGGCTCTGAATTTCGCACTGGCTACACACGTGCCATATGATACGCCTTCAACCTTCTTTGCGGTAGGGAACATGGTACCACCCACTGCACGGTGTCAGTCTTGACTATGAAATTTGCAAAAGAAAATAACGTACTTGGATGTGTCATCAAGCAAGCATCGATATTCTTATAAGCACCAGCATCGATGAGCTTAATCTTGCCACCACCACCTTCCTCAGCTGGAGTACCGATAGCTCTAACTCGCCCTGGAATACCGTGCTTTTTCAGAGCACCAACGACACCGAAGAAGGCAGCAAGAGAGCCGGTGGTGATTAGATTATGGCCACAAGCGTGACCTATCCCTGGTAGCGCATCATATTCAACATTGAAGGCTACGACACGACCACCTTGGCCATATTCGGCCTCGAAAGCAGTTTCGAGACCGTATGCATGAGGAGTTACATTGATGCCTTGTGATCGAAGAAGTGCAACGACATTTTTGTGTGCTTCAAATTCAGCGTAACCAAGTTCCGGGTTAGAATGAATCTGCATTTGGTTGTTAGTTTAACGGTTGCTATACTACTTGGCACGATTATACTTACCGTATGGTTGATTTCCTGAAGTTCTTTGTCTAGATCTTGGATGGATCCATTTATCAGTGTTTGAGTATCCGACAATGATTTTGTGGTAGACCCTTTCAACTTAGAAATAATGGTGGACGCCATGGGATATCAGGAACTTGTTTGACCGCTAATCTGAAGCACGACACTGTTTCCCTGAATCGTAGATTGAATTTTGCGACTGTGCTTGAATAACGGAGGAAAGTCAGTCTCCGATAGAGTATATAGCTTCCCAACTGTAGTTCCGCTCGAGTTGCACCAAAGAAATACGGGGCCGACGGTCGAAAAAGCGGGCCCAACAGTGATTGGATGAATTCGCCGATGAAAGCTGGCGTTATCCTTCACCAAGCACGACCATGCTCCAAACGCGCATAAGTAGAGAGTGGGATATCGGCTTGCAGTGCACATGGTGTATCGTTATTTACAGCGCCTACAGCGCCTGAGGCGGTAGGTAGTCCTCGGGTATTTTTAAGGGGTTCTTTCGGCAGAAAAATACACGTGATGTTTACGTGGTTGCTAACCAGTTGAAGCAGATACTAATACCAATGACAACCCACTGGGTATTGTTTATTATAGATGACAAAAGTGTTGTTAATTATGATAACGGTGATAATCAAATAGTTCGCTGGACCGGTTCTGAGATAATTGTTGATGGGAATCGGTGTTTTTTGCATATTTTCAATGAAGCGTTTTTTTCTTGAGCTTTTGATATTGCAAGTGATACAAGAACCGGTTGACGTTCAGTAATCAGCCGGTGCCTGTCCTAACCTGGCTTGATTCTCTAAATCTAGCTATCTATTGATCATGTAAATCGCGTATTAGTCAGCAGTCTCCTGTTCTCAGATATTTGTTCACATCACCGTTCCCGGTCATTAGATCACTCATTTTGATACTATCCTACCCACAAACATGTCAATTACCTGTCACCAGTCCAGTCACATATCTCATATATGGCCCAGGCTTCCACTAGATGATAATCACATGATTTATACATGTGAGCAGTTTTGCCAGTGGCGTTTTGAAAAAGTAGGCGTTCTCAAGTACGTCATCTTTTATTTATGTCAATGAATGAACAACAATTGGTTCTATATGCCCTGGGAATCTGCGGCCAATCTGCGCAAGCATGCGAAATGTCATATTGCGAAAGATTCCCTTGATCCAATCCAAAGTGCTGGTAAAGGGGGTCGGAAGCCGATTATACTACTAGATATGCTGGTAGATACACAGTATATAAGCAGAAATACTCTAACAAATTAGTATGTCTGATAAATACGCTAGAGCAGTTCAAACTAGGCGATCGCATATAGAAAGATTGAACGCAACAATTCTTAACCAGTCAACAGCCAGTCAAGAACCAGATGAAGCAGGAAATCGGATAGCAAATCCTCCAGCGTCGTGCTCTGCTGCCCAGAACCAACCGACCACCAACTCCCCAACAGTTGATCGTCCTGAAACTATAGAAACACCGATAGATTCTATTTATTCGTTACGATTTTCTTCTCCCTCTCACCAGTCTGTGACTAGTCCTAGACGTATTCCCACGCTCGAGAAACTGCCCTATGTCAGTATTAACTAGGAGTATATTGGGTTATATCTAATTGAAGTTCTCTAGAAACGACTTGAGTCACCAAGCGGAGATTTTGCCTTTACTGAACCATCAAGATCTACTCCAACAGCAAAAGATCCACATCTGGTAAAATCTCCATCAATTCGCGATGTTGCCAAGTCTTCACAGAGCCCACCGCGAGCAAAAGAGTGTGGTCGCATTTCTTGGATGCGGACGCCTCAAGGACCAGCCTTCACAACAGGCACACAAGAAGTAGAAGTTCATCTTATGTACGCCACCCAAAGAGAGTAAACTAAATTAATTCTAATCAAGTCTTTCATGATCTATTTCTGCTTGTCTTCTGTTCATCACCATTTGACGCTGTTACAATTGCTTTTCATGCGCAATATTTCTGTCCTATTGTCAAAAGTCCTGCACCCACGGAAGAAAGGATGGTAGCTCAACTATGGAAATAGGTTTTGTATTTGTAGTCCAAGTTAAAGAAGGGGAAGTTTTCGTAATATCATGCCTGAGGTTACAATTATCTCAATTTAGCGGTCATCCCTTTAAATTCGGAAAACTCCCACTTGGAGGCGCTGAAACGGGATACGTCATGTCATGTACTCAGTGGCCAACTTCTATCCTTTACACTGCAAACATGACCAGAAGTCAGAACGTCGTGCTAACATCAGCTCCCCACCAAATATTCGGTATCGTGAGGTGCAGATGCCATGGACCCTTCACGCCGCGTTACAGAAGGCCAGAGAGCTCTCGAGTTGAAAAAGTAAGCAGGCTTGGCTTTGTCCGCATCGCGTACTGTGAGAAGTACAGCTCGGATCTCACGCGACCACCATGTGATACCACATTTACTAACAAAACTTCCCAGATTTTTCTCGCCTTGTAAAGATGACCAAGAAAACCTTGACGAGCCCTTCAATGAGGTAATTATCGGAGATGCAGCTTTGTCGGCCTATGCTGAGAGATTAATATGGCGTCTGCATGGCGACCACGCCATGGTGAGGTAACGGCTCTCTGCCACTATCAAGAGGACATTTGCTTATAATTTCAAGCTTGATTGACCGTGCTGAGCAATGGTTTATCGCGGGAGCGACGCGTGTGGGAAATTCCGAAGACGGTTCTGTAACGAGTGACTCGACATGGTTCGGTTCTACCAGTGTTCCTACTCCCGGAGGACTATGTGAGGTATTGTTTTTTTCCATTTATGAGAATCTGATTCTGATTCCGTATAGAATACTCTTCAGCTGGAGGACACCAAGGATCCCTACCCTTGCTTCATCATCAATGATCTGTCCCTCGATGCTAGATTTGCTTCCCTTCCTTTGGTAGATGGCTCACTGGCAGCTTACCGTTTCTATGCTGGAACGCCAATCACGACAAACCGTGGCATTAACATTGGATCTCTCTTCATGTATGATGCCAAACCGCGACCAAATGGATTGTCTTCGGGCCAGCGTGAATGTATCTGGCTTTCTTAATCTCTGGTTCCTAATCGAGCTAATTGATCATTAGACCTCCATCAGCAGGCCGCTAATGTAATGGAGCTTCTCGAGACAAAGCGACAGGCTGCAGATAGACGTCGGGTCATGTTAATGAGTCAAGGAATCGCAACCTTCTTGGAGAAAGCCTCGCTTATAGATGCAAGTCCTGCAGCGACAGCTACATCTTCGGTCAAGAGGCCAAGAGCCGAGAAAAAGGATGAACGCCAATCAGATCCACTTGGTATTTGGAAGTATGATGGTCAGGAAGCTTCTGACACCCAGGAATCGACCGAGCCATCAAAGTCTACTATTGGTGACAAAATTAGCATGACTCTCAAACAAGCTGCAATAATTCTTCGGCAGTCCTTAGAGCTTAATTCAGGGGGCGTCGTGTTTTTGGATACATCTGTTGGTTACACTGCTGCTGGTAGCATCGATGCTTATCTAGATGAAACTACCATTTTAGGAGCTCACTTTTCGAAAATTAAGAAGGATCAGCCACAGCATGAAAACGAAATCGAAATCAAGAGTAGCACACTGAGTCAGCCTGTCCATGAAATTGGTGAAAGTCTGTCGCAACGATCAATAAAGTCTTCCACAGACAAGCATAACGCGCCTAAAGTCCAAGCGATATCTGCTGCAGAAATTGGTATGTGTCCCATAATAATTATTCGTCTCTCGACGTAATTTTGAGCCTCGAGCTATCTTACACTCTAAGTTATGGGTGGGGGCGATTCAGCCTTGTGTTTTATTTTGATGTTATGCTAGTTATGAGTCCTTGAAGGCGCTGCTAACTCTGTAATTTTCACAGCTACGTCTGATCTTGATTCAAGCATGTTGGATGGGAAAACGCTGCAGTCCCTTCTTAAGACTTATCCTAAGGGCAACGTTTGGTATATTGATGATAAAGGCTTTTTCTCGTCGTTAGATCAAATAAACGACTTGGAGCGCTTTGATAGAACAAATCCTTTTGGAAGCAGTCGGACGATTCCTGCTAGCGACGTGACGAAGCAGATGGCAGAAGCGACTCTTCTGTCGCAAATATTCCACAAAGCCCGACAGATTATATTCTTGCCACTTTGGGACGCTGCTGGAGGTAAAAACACCTTTGTATATGGTTTGTCATACATACTAATTAATACGGCTAGATCGCTGGTATTCAGGCTGTTTTGTATGGAGTCAATCCGCCGTGCCGGTTTTCACTGTAGAGAGTGAAATTGCGTACCTCTCAGCCTTCACTAATACTGTTACGGTTGAGCTTTCTCGTCTGGATGCCATGACGGCTAATAAAATGAAATCTGACTTCATAAGTAGCATTTCTCGTGAGCTATGAAACTCGTCGGGAGAAGAGTACACGTGCTGACAGCCTTAGATGAGTTCCGTAGTCCGCTACACGGAATACTTGCAAGCGCAGATTTTCTCCGTGAGTCGGATTTAGATGCATCACAAATTGAATTTGTATCAACGATACTGAATTGCAGTGGGACTCTTTTGGTAGGATCCATCCCTATGGTTTAATTCCTCTGCTCATCATCGTTACAGGACACCATCAATCACGTACTAGACTATAGCAAAATCAACTCATTCAACCATTCGGGAACTCCGCACGGTATGTAACAATGCTAAATGCCTCGCGTCCTCATACTAATGGTATGAAAGATACGATATCGAATGAGCTTTACCAAATAAACAATCTTGCTTTACTGTGCGAAGATCTAGTGAATGGAATGATCGTAGCAGGAGAGTTTCGAGGAGCCGGGTCAACAGACATTTCTAACGCTATCTCGAACGACCTTGGAACATCTCAAACCCCTTCGCTACCAGCTGTGGAGATCATTTTAGACATTGAGCATCAAAACTGGGATTTTAGAGTACAGGCCGGTGTGTATACTGATCCCATACAAGCTAGAGCTGTCTAATGAATGTGAGTAGGCGCGCTCCGACGAATTGTGATGAACATTTTTGGTAATGCACAAAAATATACCAAATCGGGCTACATTTTGGTCCAGGTTGGAATTCGTAAATTGCACCAAGATCATTCTGAAGAGTCAGTAAGCACGTCAAGCGATAATCTGGTGATTCATGTAAGGGACACTGGAATAGGAATGTCCCATGAGTACATGGAGCGAAAGCTTTATCGACCGTTTGCTCAAGAAGACAATTTTGCCACAGGAGTAGGACTTGGACTTTCCATCGTGTAGGTGACATTGACCAATCCTCTCTCAATGAAAAAGACTCTTTAATACTAGGATCTTGCGGAATGGACTTGGTTTGAATTAAAGATGCTAATTAACGAAAACAGAAGGAGCATTGTGAATCAGCTTCGGGGAAAGATACTTATACGGAGCGAGCTTGGGAAAGGCACCGACGTCGAGGTTACAATTCCGGTCAAGAGACCCGACGGGTCAGAATCCACTCGAACAGTGCCTGATGGGCGGACGCAAGTATCAGAAGATGCGCAGAGAGCTATTCAGGCACTCCAGGCGCGTACCTCAGGCAAGCGTGTCCTGCTATCTCGAACTATACAACAAAATGGTGTGTCCCGATCTCGAGAAGTTTCATGGAGCTGTATTGAGCGATACTGTTCGAAATGGTTGTAGGTATTCTTTCACAAGTTCTACTCCCTTTCCCCAAAATCTACACTTGCGACAAAAGATTTCAGCAATGTCTATCTCGGTCACGTTTCTGAGCATTATTGATTTTTGCAATGCTAATCCCCGAGTCATTTAGTAATTACGAGGTTATATCAAGAAATGGGGACAAGGAACAAATTAAGCATGCTGACCTGATCATATGTGATCAAGATGATGAACTGGCAAATGTGGACCCCTCGGATATGCTTGATGGCCAACGTATCCTAGTCGTCCACAGCCACAACGCCTGTCGTCAGGATACTAAGCAGAACCAGCTTCGAATAGGAGGTATTTGCGCTCCCATCGGACCTTTCAAACTAGCAAGATGTATTCTGGCACTCTTAGACCAGGACCTATCATCAACAGCGTTGAAATCTAGCAACATGTTAACTACGGGTGGGCCAACACCATCTTCAACTATAAAACGTCTATCTGCATCTAGAAATCATATTACAGATGTTGGAATTACGCAGCCACCACCACCTAGTTCGCTGGAGCAGGATTTGCCATCAGTACCTTTAGATTCAACTTCTGGGCTTCATATTCTTGTTGTAGACGACAACCTGCTAAATCTTCGTCTTATCCACCGATATCTGCTCAAGCACAAGTCCGATTTTGTTAGTACAGCACACAATGGAGCAGAAGCCGTCGTTGCTGTGCGAGAAGCTGCAGACAAAGGCACACACTTTGACATTATATTCATGGATATCTTGATGCCTGAGATGGACGGGTTTGAAGCAACAAGACAGATAAGGAGGTTTGAGAACAGTTTTGCACATCGCTCAGCACCAGAGGAACTTGACGCGAAAAGTGCTCCTACGGAGGAAGACAAGATGACTGAAAACAGAAGTAAGAACAAAGAGCAAAAGAATTCCGCAAAAAAGGAAGCGCATCGTGCATACGTGGTTGCGTTGACCGGTTTAGCTAGTCGGCGTGACAGAGATGAAGCGGAGGCGAGTGGGTTTGACGATTTCTTGACGAAGCCTGTTTCTTTCCAGAAGATTGAGGATATGTTGAAGCGGCTGAGTACGGAGAAGATAGCGGAGAGATGACGGATTCTAGAGGCCAACAGGAAAAAGGCGGCTGTTAAAGAAGTTGAAACTCGTCACGGGCTTACAGTCACGATAAGAGGATGACACCTCAGCTAAGGAAACAACATGATATTGTGCACAGTTTAGTCTGTTTTAAAGAAGGAAAAGTCTTCGTGATGGAGAAGCTATGCCTACGACAGGACAGTGTTGGTGCCCAAGTCCACATCATCTGAATTGAACCTGACGGAAGACTGGTTCCGCAACCAGTTTTTTCAAGACAAGAATAATTCTTGCTCTTCTATATAGCCTATTTATGATAGGGTAGATAACCTTCCTCATTCAAATGGCGATGGTGACTGCTGAATAGAGGATCTTACAATAGGCTCCAAATTAGCCTGTGGTTCGATAACCCTTCTTCGGGTTAAGATAGCTATGCTTCCGATATCAATACCAGATGAACAAAATGTAGCTTTCTTGGCTTTAGATCTAGATTTTAAAATATAGATAATATAGATTTCACTTTTGAGTAGCATCTGACTATGATCTCCTCGTGGGTTGCATATATTATTAGGTAACCTGGTATATGTAATCTCCCGGCTGACCTATCTGTCTCTGTATGACTTCCAAGAACGAGTCGCTACTAGCAGGTAGGAAATTCGTTAGCTCTTCATTATCGTAGAGCAGCCCTCTGATCTCATGCATCGTCAAACGTTTCCCAGCAACGTTCTGAGCATTTAGCACGCGTTCCAAAGCTGCCGCCGCCCGGCCGCTTGATAGCATGGAGATCCAGTTCTGATATATCTCATCTTCGGTCTCGATTCCAGCAATAAATAGAGGCCACTGCAGCCGGTCATATAGCTCCGAGTTTCGCGAGGCAAATGTGCGTGAGGTGATGGTGAGGAGGGTCTTGAGGCATTTCTGGTATTCTGGCGGAGTGTCCATGCCGAGGTCCGAAATGGTCGATCGGAAATAGTAGACTCGAAGGGCGTTGAAAAGAACCACGTCGTAGTCTGCGTTGACGAAAAGTCTCGTGCGAGGACTTGTTCGGTCAGCTGAGATCTGGAAGACAGATATGTATTTCTAGGACAATTTAGTAAATTGATTGGTATATATATAGGCATCACTAACCTCTTCCAAGTCACGAAATGCTTGCTCAATATGAGGATACGATTGAGCACTATGACTGTCGTGCCAGGGTATATCATTGATATCCTGCCACAGAGGCATCAAAGCCCATAGGAATTCTAGGACTGTGGAGTTTTGCTGGTCATCCATATTCTGATAGACTGGGTATTCGGTACCAAAGTAGGCTGAGAGCGCATTACGCGACACATCGTATACACTTTTGGTTCGCACTTCATGATCTGTGAGGTGTCGTGCAAAATAGCCACCAGCTCCCTGAAAGCTACACTTGACATCTTCGTCAAATGTCCACATTATTAGCCGAGCCAGCAAACTACGGTCATACTTAGAGCTATTGACTGTAACACTCGATGTAGCAGATGATTGAGACGAGCCGGTGCAAAGTGACTCAAGATTGTACTTCTTTACATAATTGGCAACAGCCAAGCTCAACTGCCTCAACTGCTGGGGAGCGATCAATTGTCGTTTTGTCATATAAAGATAGATAAAGAAGAATGACGCCATGAGCAAGATATGTTTAGACTCATTAACTTCTTGCATATTCTTGATGAGCAGGTGCACACCGGTCTGAAAATGGTTATGCGCCTGTAGAGACCACAACGGGTCTCCGTTGCGGTTTTGGAGATCATTGATCGAGACGGCAAGTATTAGATGCATGATCATCGGATCTTTAGACCCAAGTCTCAGGAGCACCATATGAGTTGACCAGTTGGGATCTTTGGTCGTTCGGTAAAGAGAATAAGTACTTTGATAGTGCTTTAGAGCTCGATGCTCATCTAGATCGAGTTCTAAAGAATTAGGGAGTGAGACGTGATAGCTTGATAGAGGAAGATCGAGAAGCGTTTCGGGGACTTTTGTCGTCAATTCAAATGCTAACCCTGTAGTATTAATCGAACATCACAAATATAGAGAGTTTCAATAGTGGTAATGGCGTGATCACATACCATTTGTGTGGAAATCGGGAATGGGCTGATCAAGCTCCAGGAAATCTAAGTTCGTGTGAAGATCTAGCGTATGATTACTCAAAAATTCATTGCTTTCAGGTGTTGACCAATAAATTTGCTCGGTATCTTCGTCATTAGCAGTAGACGACGTTATGAAATGATCAGACTCCACATCAAAGGACTCATAATTCGTATTAAATTCTCCAGGAGGAGCGGCGACAGGCATCACAGGAGTAGTAGCAACATGATCCATGGCTAAAATAGCATCTGGAATCGCTGGCAGAATAAGAACTGGACTCCAGGCGGCATCTCTGAAGCGAAAAGAGCCAACAGGTGTAGGTCTTGGAGTTTGAAAATAGCTACATGACTTTTGAAGTCGAACACATCGCCTACAACATGGCTTACTTGCATCGCAGGATACCTTCGCCGAGCGACATATCATACAGCCTTCAATACTATCAGCTGCTTTGGCCACCCTTTGAGACTAGTGGATGCATACCAGTTGTATTGCGCCTTTGCCTTGGAGACATAATACCGGCGATTGAATTTCAACACCGATGAGTTTTGTTCAAAGTCATTACGAAGCTTGAAGTTTCATCAACAGTCAATTATCGAATGCGTTATACAATTGTACCTACTATGACGATGCGGTAGACGACTTCCCCAAAGTGGTGCATACTAGCATGATGAGGCTGAACGGGCATCGGCAATGCACCCAATCAATATCAACAAAACCAGCCTCTCGTCGGCGAATGCAGCCAATGAGAGCTTAGTAGATATATTATATCTAGGAAATCCATCTTCCTCTCCATTTCGAGTAATACGCTTGAGACAGGTAGATAGATGTCGGGGAAGTTTAAACCTTCATTCGCCACCGATAATAATGTGATCAGGGGGAAAGATCTACGTATTAGCATTGCCACTCTTAACTGAGATTACTATATGTAGTGCGGAATAACTTTGCAGATTCGAAGGGTAAACGACTTTTGGGAGAAACACTCGACGGATCTTTCTAAGAATCCGCGAATATGACCAACAACGCCAACCATTCGGACGTCGTTACAGAGAAAGTAGATATCTCCGAAGCCATCGACTCTAGCCAAGATGAACAAAAGCATGGAACAATTGTTGTTATTGATGAAGAAGAGAAAGCTATCCTAAAAAAGATTGACATGCAGTAAGTGAAACATCAAATCCGATGTCACTTTTGCAATTTCATCATGACTGATAAGGAACGTAGTTTGCTCCCCTTGATGTTCATCACATACGGACTGCAGTACCTCGACAAGATAACTTTAGGCTATGCAGCGGTCCTCGGCCTTAGAGAAGACGCAGTAAGTAGCCCCAGGGTGATGAGTGACATAACTGATCACATAGAATAGCACCTTGTAGGCCAAGATTACTCGTGGGCAAGTAGCATCTTCTACATCGGCTACCTGACGGCATCCCTACCTGGCTCCATTGGCTTCGTGAAGCTTCCCATTGGAAAGTATCTTGCTGGCACAATGTTCTTTTGGGCCATAATTCTCGCATGCCACGGTACAGTGTCAAGCTTTGCAAGCCTTATGGCTCTTCGATTCCTTCTCGGAGCTTTGGAAAGTGTGATTAGCCCAGGCTTTAGTCTCATCACCGGATTATGGTAGTATGTTAACTTCCTTCGCAATCACTCGTCTTTGGATATAGGGATTTCAAGAGAGTAGCAGTCAAATCTGAACAAAGTGCTAACTTTGACAGCAAACCCTCCGAGCATGCGTGGCGACATGGTCTTTGGTTTGCTGGTAACGGAACAGCTAGTATCATCGGTGGTGTCCTCGGTTATGCCATTGGCTATACCGACGGTAAATTAGCAGCCTGGAGATGGTTGTTCATCATCTTCGGCTTGCTCACCTTTACTTGGTCCCTTGTTATTCTGTTCTTCCTGCCTGATAGCGCTCTCAAAGCAAGATGGCTCACGCCGCATGAGCGGGAGATCGCACACAGTCGACCGCAAAAGAGGAATCACAGCTTCAAATCCACTGAGTGGAAGAGATCTCAGGCTATCGAAGCAGTAAAGGACCCGAAAACCTGGCTCTTATTTCTGTATACGGCTTTTACAAGCCTCCCCAATGGGGGCTATACGAATGTAGGCTGATCTTTCTATCTCTCCAGCCTTCAAAGGTGTCCCCGGACTAACAAAGACCCAAGTTCTCTTCTCTGATTATCAAAGGCTTCAAATACGGAGAACTACACACGCTGCTCCTCGGAATGCCTCAAGGCGCCTGCCAGGTAGTCATGGTGCTCACCTCTGCATACCTCGCAAGCAAGCTGCGAAAATCGCGCTGCATAATCATCTCCTGTCTCCTCTGCATCTCCATGCTCGGGTGGGCCTTGGTGGGATATCTTCCTCAAGACCAAACCGGCGGCAAGCTTGCCGGGGTCTTTATCTTCGGAGCATACGCAGCGGCTTTCCCTCTCAGCCTGAGCATGATCGCTAGCGACGTAGCTGGGTACACGAAAAAGACGGTCGTCAGCGCCATACTTTTCCTCGCCTACTGTGCTGGGAACATCGGAGGACCACAGCTCTTTCTTGCGAAAGAAGCACCGCTGTATCGAACCGGATGTAAAACGTACATTATTTGTTTGTGTCTGGGCATCTTGACCATCATGGTGCTGAGGCAATATATGGAGTGGGAAAATAAGCGTAGAGATCGTGTTCAGGGTGTTTGTATCGAGGTAGAACCCAAGCACGGGAGTGGGGAAGGCGTGGTTGAGCTTCCGTCGTTCGGCTTGGATGAGACCGACTGGGAGCAAGAAGGGTTCCGGTATATTCTGTGAGTATATAGTGTAGTAGGATGTCACAGAGTTGTGATCAGGGAATGACATGTATTTGAAAATGTGATTTTACGAATGAAGGAATTGTCTTGTCTATTTATAATGAGACTTGCTAGAACAGAATTCATAGACTAGAGAAGAACTGAAGTTTTTGGACGGAAACTTTTTCATTCAAATCTAATGTTCTCATGTAAATGTAAAATATTTATGTGCTTCGCTTCGCTAAATACCCAAACCCCAAACTCCCCCTCTAAAAGTAAGCAAGGCGCCATTCTACGAGCCTCCAATCTGGTTCTTGGGAATAGGCCTTATCCAAGAAACCGAAAGATTGATCCCGATGGAAATAGCCCCGATGATCCAAATAACAGTGTTGTAATCCTTCCCATGGTACCTGAAGATGATGGCAAAGATGATGCCTCCCAAATTTCCAAACGCACCAACGAATCCGCTGACAATACCGTTGGCAAATGGATGTACATGAGGCACAACGGCGAAGTTAGCACCATTGGAAGCATCCATGAAGATGGCAAGACCAGCTACGAGACCAAACATCGTAGCCTCATGATGGGGGTTCGTAAGTCCGATAGCTAGCTCAAAACAACCCATGGAGACACCACAAAATACAACCCACATCTTTTTGACCCATACGCTGCCGGTGTAGTGGTAGAGGACATCAGCGACAACACCGCCTAGGGGACGGAACACAACGTTCAGAAGTCCAAACATAGCCGCCCACCGACCGGAGCCGGTTTGGCCGAGCTTGGGGAAGTTCTTGAGGTAGTAGGATCCGATTATGGAGTTGATGGCTAACTCACCACCGAAGGAGCAGGCGTAGGGTGCTGCGAGTGCGAGGGTTTGGAGGGAGAATATAACGGAAATCGTCTCTTTCAGGGTTGGGGCGACAACTACCTCAGCTGCGGCAGTGGAGATGGCGGTTGGTTGGACAGTGTTGGCTTCAGTGTCCATGTCAACCTTCTCTTTGCTGTCCTTGAAGTCCTTTACGGATTGATTGGTTGGTGTAACGGCAACGGCTTCGATCAGGCGATGACGATCTGCCCAGCGTCCTTGGGGGGTGTCTTCTGCAGTGAAGAGAATACCCATGGCGATGGAAGTGATGATTATGAAGGGGACGATGAACGACACACGCCAAGCGACGTGGTCGGTCAGCCCTTGATTGCGGACGAGTGAGTCGAAGATGGCTGGCATGACGAAGTACTGATACGGTTAGATAGGAAAGGGCATAGTCTTGAAGGAATACTTACAGTGATACCACCACCTGAGTTACCCCATCCTCCGGCCAAGGCATTTGCTGTGCCCACCACATTCTTGTCGAAGAAACCAGTGCACCATACTTGACAAGGAACGAACGAAGCACCGAGAATTCCAATGAAGAAGCGGAGTGCAATCAATCCTTTAGGGTTGGTCACAAGACCGGCCATGGCGGTTGGTATAGCTCCAGCGAGAAGACAACCAACGAAGACAAGTCTAGGACCGAATCGATCACAAAGAGGACCGGCCATGAGCCGAACAACGAGTGTTCCCGTAAGACCCATGATGTTGGAGTTCGCGTAGTCATCTTGAGTCATGCCCAGGTCCGTTCGAATGGTTCTCGTCAATAGCGGTGGGAACGCATACCTAACATCTGTTAATTTTGGACTTCCTACTCGCTTAAACCAATTGTACATACCACGAGAGAAATGCTACCAGAAATCCCGACCAGGAATAGAAGAAGGTTCGTCCATATTTGTTCAATGGATTCAGGATGGGGATGGATCGCGCTTTGTTGTTGATCGGATTCACCTCTGGAGACACCCACAGATGCTGAGCCTTGAAACCCATTTTGAACTTGTCTTTGTGCACTTCGGTCCAAAAAGTAAAGAATAGGGAAAATTTTCAAGTCTGTTATGATCTTGGCGACTGCTGCTGTTACTGCTCTTGAGGGTGGATAGAGATACATAGCATCGCCGGGGAGCGCCAAATTATATACTACTTGACATCATCAGCGGTTTCCAGACAGGAACGAAGATCTCCGTCGTCGTGGAATCCCTTATCTCTGGATGTCTTGGTTAGCCTGCAACTCTCTTCTCCACGGATCCGATGTCAGGCTATGCAGCGATAGAGGCTCGGGGGCCTGACTAGCCACACGTGGGCCGCTAATCACCACCGAGCAATAAGGCAAGCCAGATGCGAGATACAGTGGGGGTCTGGGCATCAACATGAAGATAGAGACCGGGAAAACATATAAGATCCAGCTGCTTCCCAGCGTCCACGGAGATGGCTCTTTCAGCAAAGGGGAGCTCAAGCGTTGCTCAGGCCCATACTTTGACTTTGCATCCCCACGCCAGCCTGGAGACCACAGTCTTGGGCGTCTGGAGTTGCAGCCAAATCCACAGATAGCTGATAACGAAAACCGCGAGAGAAGATGATGAGATCAAGGGCGAGTGCAAGTAACGTGCTGATGGCGAGAGGAAGTAGAAGCGCGGCATTTGGGCTGGCAATATGGATCTTCCATGGCAATTGACCACATCTAGCAACTCTGACTGCAGAATACCGTCCACCAGCGCCCCCCAGCAACATCATAGATCGAGGACCTCCCAGTCAACAGGCTCAAATCATTGATACCAGAACTCGAATCACTCCCACAGCCTCTATCTCGCCAAGGGAGCCAGTCTCAGCATGAGATTCGGCTCCAGAGGGCAGGTATCTGGGAGCAAGCCACCAGTTGTATCCCGAGGAGACATCGACGTCAGAATCAGAGATAAGCTCGCAGAGGACGATACTGGGTGGCGACGCTTGGGAGAATGGACTCTGGACGATGGAGAACAGGAAGAAATCAAAATCAGGGGTCGAGATAAGGTTTTAATACGCTATAATGCTCCGCGGAGAAGGTATCCCCAGATCTGAGGGACTCACGTGCATTACACGTGACATTTGCAATCTGGTTTGACTATTGTTTTGGCTTTAGACTGGATGCACGACAAAAGATGACGGCAGGCCCATTTTTAACTCCATAAGGACGTGCTTTAAGTGAGCCTCAAAGTAGAGGAATAGCTTAGTTACTAGAAGTGAGAAATTTCAACCGACAATCAACTTAGAAACAGGTTGGATATAGACAAAAAGAAAGACAGTAGAAGACTACTGGCACGTAAGAGTATATCCTTGGCTTAATATCTATACTTTAATCAAAGTTATGATCGCCAGGAAAGGTAAAATTACGTGGCCCGAGTTGTGAGATATCGAATCCCTTCTTAAATCTTTGATGATCACGTGCTGTTGGCCATAGCCATACATTTTAAACCCTGTTTTCTGTCTCCTTAATGCCCCGAAACACGTTCTTTCTCTGCTGCTTAACTATGAAGACTCTGCTAGACTCAATCAATGAGGGAGTTCAGATAGCAAAACAGAAGATTTCTAATTCTGGTGTTGGCAGGTGTCTCACGCCTCAGAATTTGGGCAGTTTCCTGCAACGCATTGCACCAATCCGCATGAACGGAATAGTGTTGTAAGCAGCCATTTGCTTCAGAATGTGGGCAGCCTTGCCTTGGGAATTGAATACAAGCGGTACAACGTCCAAATATAGCTTCGTTTTAGCTACACTACATTTAACAGTTTATTATTGTCCTGTTTTCCTTGGTTTCAATTGGTACGCTCATAAATAGCACCTCTTGGAAGAACCTAAGCAAGGAGAGCCCCAGCATCTTAGGAATTGTTCTACTCGGTGTGAGAAGGACATTGAGTGGCCGAATAGCTATAAAGTTGAGGCCTACCCACCTGAACTCATCAACGAAGTGCTGCTAAAATGTCGACTTATAAAGGCGTCAAGACCCAGAGAGTAATTAATGTAGGATATTAATCGTCACCTTAAGCATGATGGTGAATTATGCTGACCTATCCAGCGATCAACGGCCTTACCAACACTGGAACAACTCACCTCAGAGTCGCCACTTCTCTCAAACCACATCACTAAGACAACTGTCTCCTGGTATCAACCAGGGCAGCAGCTCTCTACTTCACGGCTCTCATGCGAATGTTGATTCTACATGTAAGATGAAATCCAGACTTGACATAGTCGATCCCGGTTAATATTCACCTATTACCTCTGATCTAATAGAGTTTCAGGCGCTTTCCCTCCTGAGCTGCCCGCATTTCAAGAGCTTGTCACATACGGTACGTAGTAATGTTTGGGAAGGACCCTTTGTTCTACCGTTTTCTATAGTGGACCATCTCTAATTCACTTGTTGTCAATTTTTTGATCTTATATCTTGACTTGATCTGACTTCTTTTATCTGCCTACTAACTTTGCTAAAGTCCCGAATTTTAACTGCTATATCCCGATCAATAATTTGATAGACCAAAATGGTGAGGACATCGAAAGTCTTCGCGTAGGGAGTATCGATTCAAATAGGCTAATCTATCCCCAGATTTGAATTATATACCTCTTGATTATGAAGAATTGTCCTCCTATTTAGGAGATGCTATCGAGTACGTTTTTTTAAGATAGCTAGAGAGTCGTGACACTGATAATACTTCACAGCCCCCAACTCTCTTTTAATCCCTATAATACTTTTACGATGAGCAACGCAAGCTCAATTCCTCCTGAGATCATAGAGTCGTCTAATCAAGATAATGGCGAACGTCAAGTTTCGCGGCTAAGGTGTACATACCCAGATTGTTCAGAAGACCGCGATTTCCGCAACGAGTCTGCCTTACGGTACATATGTCCTCTCCTCACCAAGCTTTCACATACAAGCACTTGACTAAAAGTCCCTAGCAAACACCAAGAAAAGCACAGCAAACCATACATTTGTCAACTCCCAAACTGCAAATTCCCTCGCTTTGGGGACAAAGCAGGTCTAGGCCGACACAAGCGCGAAGTGCATGGCCCAAATATGTACTATTGTCCCATAGTCTCCTGCAAGCGTCACACGAAGGGCTTTTCAAGGACATACAATCTCTCTGAGCATCGGAAACGATGCCATCCTGCTGCCTCGGCGTCGATGCAGAGGTCTCTTAATCATACCCATATTGATGATGTATTGCCTGACGACTTAGAAAGGGGAAATAAGAAGTCTTCATCGTCAGAAAAGACAAATTTTGGAGATGTGGCTAGATTAGGGAGTAGGGGGCTTGAAGACAGACTGGAAAAACTCTCGGCTCTACGAGCAGAATCCAAGAACAACATCATGAAGCTTGACGGCGACATAGAAGCCTTGGAGAGGACTTTGGACATTCTAAGAGAGTCTTATCCTGAAGAGTCAAGGGATGAAATAAGTCCTTGCGGGTCACTGTGAGGTTTAGTGTTAGAGTGATGCGAGTTATTGGCTATACAGAGATTAGATATATTGATAAAGTAATCTCTACTCTTCTAACTTGGAAACACCTTATGATTAGATGCGACCCTCTGTCTATTTTTAGGGTTATCAAAAGCAATATAGACCTTTATTCAGAATGCATTACTAATTACACCTTTCATGTTATGTGCAAGAAACTCCTGCCTTAATATATTTATTGTCGTGAATCTCAATACAGCCGTTTCTCTCCTGATTACCGTGTAGTTCACCCCCAACAGCTTTACTACTACTAGTAAGAAGCTCGAAGCATACAGCCATACAAAAAACAATCATAACTACCAGCGCTTATTTATCACATTCGGATTTTAGAAGTCAAATATCACTAGCGCTATCTGATCGAGAAAGTGGCGCTCCTTCGGCTTATGACCTATGATTGCTATTATATTGAGCTTATTTCCAGGGCAATCTTGAATTTTGGATCTAATCCTTGATATATCTAGATACCAGATCTTCCATCGATATCAAGTCTGTCTTCCTGTGCTATTTACTTCCAAGTCCTGCCGCCCGTGATGTCGGAAGTAAATCGATCTCAAGGGTCAGTCATGTGATGTGATGAGCATCACCTCACCTCATTCAAGTATAGAATATTTCAAAATACAAAAATTCACCACTACCCAAGGATTCACACACACACACACACACACACTCTCTCTCTCTCTCTCTCTCTTATGGGATCGATTTGAAGGTGTATATATACATTATACTATATATTATATACCATATACTAGATATGGCAGTAAGGGTAAACATACTATACTATACTATACTATACTATTTTATAAGAATGCCCACCTACGCCTTATAACCGCTGTGGCGTTGGAAGCAGCCCATTGAAAAGAAATATATACATCCGTCAATCCATCACCATCACCATCAATCCATTACCATCATCATCATCATCAGAGGCGTTTATCCCGCCGTGGATGGATGACATGAAATAAAATGAATGGTGCTTTAACATAAGAAAATAGCAGCAATGGAGGACAGGACTAGCCCAGCGATTCTAGCGCTGGTGACTGCTCCAGAGCTGGAGGCTTCGAAGGAGGGTATTAGCGTGCTACTGTTGCTTGGAGGCGTGGCTCCGGTGGGGTAGGTTGGTGATGTGGTGGAGATTTCTGGGGTCTCCTCTGACCCTGAGTTGGAGGAGCCTGAGCTTGAACTTGAGCCTGACCCTCCTGATCCAAAACCTGAGCCTGAACTTGAGCCAGACGAACCCGCGACAGCAGTTGCTAATGGAGAGTGTCCGGCCACGGCAGTACCGGCGGAACCACCGCCTACCTGGACGCTAGAAGCCAGGCCGTGCGAGCTGTGACCGTGACCGACACCGGTTGGGTGTCGTTCAACGTCGGCGATCGGGCAGATGGTGGTGTGTACTTCGACAATCTCGATGGTGATACTGTCTAGCATGCAGTTGATGATGGACTTAGGGCATTGTGGGATGGTCGAGGTGTGGGTCGAGTAGACGGTGCTGATGGTGTAGCCTGTTGGGATTGAGGGCTTTGGTGGTGAGGGAGTTATGGTTGGCGTTTGGTTTTCAGGGCAATAGGTCGTTGTCAGGGTGGTGATTTCGGTTGTAACGCTGCCAATTGCACACCCGGTGCCTGGGGCACACGATGTGATGGTATGCACGTTAGTAGAGATGATTATTTCTATGACAGTGGAGGCTTCCGGTGTCACTGATGGCCCTGATAGGGTGGTGGTTGGATATGGTGCCGTGGTGCTCAAATTGTATCCGCGGGTCGAGCTGGTAGAAATAGTAGGGTAAACGGACGGCAAAGTAGGGTATGCACTTGTTGATGTTAGCTGAGAAGAAGTTGTCGAGTCTTCAAAGATCGATGAGGTGGTTGACACAGAAGAAGTGGAGATGGTATCTGAAGCTGTAGTCGAGGAAACGTCTGTCGATGTTGACACATCAACTGAGGTTGATGATGAGATTTCCGTCGAGGTTGACACATCTGAGGTGGTAGTTGACGAAACTGAAGAGGTTAACACATCTACTGAGGTTGATGATGAGACTTCCGTCGAGGTTGAAACATCTGTCGAGGTTGAAACATCTGTCGAGGTTGAAACATCTGTCGAGGTTGACACATCTGAGGTGGTAGTTGACGAAACCGACGACATTGTTGACAAAACTGTCGATGTTGAAGATGATATGCTAGAGCATCCAGTGAAGCAGCCTATTTCATAAGCTGCATATCGGGAAGGACCCTCGTACAAAACGGTGTCAGCAAACTTGCTGGTAAATGCTAGACACTCTCCATCGCCAACAAAGAATCCAGTACAGCTGGAAGAAGTGCTGCAATAGTCGGCACATGTCTCGGCTGTAGCTGGCTCATCGTAGCTGCCACGCAAGGGCTCCAGTGCGTTTGAGCTGTATGCGTCAACACCACAGACAGAGTCAGCTGGTGGCGGATTGGCAAAACTGCAAACGGTAGGTGCAGATGTTGGTACACTTATCGAGGTTGTAGTTGACGGTACTTCTGTTGAGGTGGACAACTCTGTTGAGGACGTAGCCGACGAAACTGTTGTTGTAATATAAGCACATTCAGTGAAGCAGTCCAGATCGTAGATCTTAGTCCCACTTCCATCTTGGGGCACAGAAATCTCACTTGCTCGCTCAGCTAAGGGCGCACAAAATTTAGCCACATTACCCTCTTTATGGAAGTATAAGAATCCAGTACAACCAGCTCTATTTTTGCAATAGTTGGCGCATCCCGTGACTGAGTCTGCTGGGTCACCGCTAAAGAAGATACCACCCAAGAGCGCATCATTAGTAATAGCGCCATAGTCTATCCCAACACCACAGAGAGAGCTTGCGCAAGCTGTGGTTGAAGAAGTCGGTAAAGCGACAGCAGACGTAGAGGTCTCGGTAGACGTAGAGACGACGGTAGAAGTAGAGGCTAGTATACTTGATGTTGTGCTTGTTATAGCGGAAGGATCTTCACATTGGTAACAGCTCAGGTCAATCCCAATAGCATCGCTGTAAATATACTCGTGGAATGCCGTTTGTGCCAAAGGCTGAGCGATCAGCGAGCAAGAGAATGACATATAATAAACTGACTGACATGTCGGGGTTGAGGAGCATAGAGCGACGCACTCGGCCTCTGAAAATTCGCCTCCAACATCCTCAATGAGTTGCCAACGATCCAGCAATCCTGCTACACCACATATTGAATTTTGAGGAGTAGGAGTTATGGCTGTGCAGACACCGCAAATAGAGTTTGCGCAAGCGGTGGGTGAAGAAGTTGGTAAAGCGACAGCAGACGCAGAGGTGTCGGTAGATGTAGAGGCTAGACTTGATGTTGTGCTCGTCACAGAGGTTGCTTCTTCACATTGGTAGCAGCTCAGGTCAATCCCAGTAGCATAACCGTTTGGATACTCGTAGAATGCCGTTTGTGCCAAAGGCTGAGCGATCAACCAGCAATATGATGCACTTTTTACAACTGATTGACACCCCGGGGTTGAGGAGCAATAAGCGACACATTCAGCGTCTGACAATGCGGATGGAATTTCCTCTATGATTTCCCAATTATTCAGATATCCTTGTACACCACAGATTGAATTCTGAGGAGTAGGAGTTTTGGCGGTGCAGACAGTCCGAGCTGAAATAGTCCGAAGACCAAGCAAGAATAGCACGCTCACGCTCTGAACGAATGAAGGAGCCATGACGACGTGCTAGAAGTAGAAAAAAGCTGAAAATTGTGAAGAACGAGGGAACAACGAAGGTTGGATAAGCCCAAAAGAGAACATCGCGCCAGTCTTATGTTGATGATCTAGTTTGCAGAACTAGGTGATATCGAAAATACCTATTCGAGAGCATCATACCAGCGACTTCTGGTGGCGCACGGCACACGTCAATGCAATTGGATAGATGGTTCATAGATGTTTAGCTTCATATTTGACAGTCCACTAGATTTCCGACAATCTTAGCCCCCCTGCCAAGTATATCGTCGTTATTGACTTGGTTCCGAAGAATTGGAACAGTGGAGGGAAACCAGTCCTGTGGAAGACCAACATTACTCACCAGCTAGTAATAGAGTGATGTAAAGTGAAAACAAGAATGGCTCAGTCATTGTTTTTCTTTCTTTCTATTCCACGTATATTGGATGTCTTTCCAGAGTTCTACGCCAGAGAGCGTTAACTTCATCGGGAGTGGCTGTAGTGGCCAAAAGTTGGGCTAGTTTAGTCGTATTGTGTTTTCAGAAATAAAGGCCTAGCTTTTAAGAAGGCTGACTGGTGGGTTTCGCTTCTTTTGTCGACATCGAGGCTGGATTCTTTCGCGTGGCCGTTGATCCTTTCAAAGGACCAATTTCCCTACTGAGTCTAGTCGAAAGTGTCAAAGCTCTAATCCGGTAACGCTACCGAGAACATGGCGTTTGCCCCTGAGTCGATCCACAAAAGTATTCGACTACTCCGTGTGCCGACCCTTAGTCAGTTGACTCGAGATCTTGCGTTGAGCCATATCCAATTAATCCTCCCATGCTTTATGAATTATCTCCTAGTATATTGGTACAGTACATATTGGATACACAATAGAGATGCGGGGAACGACGCTAAATCGTGTACGCTCGAGAGTTATTGTAAAGTCTGTGCACTTCACTTCAGGTGTTGCTGGTGTACTATTTACAGTGCTAGGGGCGTTGCTCTCCACTTACGACAATGGGGGCTGGCACGAAGTAATGGAAAAGTAAAATCTGCATAAGATTAGCGCAATGCAGCACATTACTACTTTGCCTCCTTCTAGTTTCACAACTCAGAAAAGAAATGATTAATAACTCTACTCTGTGCCTGACATCTGGCATCGAGTATGTTGTGGCCTCAGGCACCCTCATCCCCAGTAGTTAGCTATACCTAGAATCTCTCCCTACGGAGAGCTTCCTTCCCTAGACTTATCACAATCCAAGAACCTCTATACACGTTTCACACGCTGAGGAACCTCTCCTTTTGCCCGTATCGTGAGTACAGGTCCTTGACACGACCCCTCCATCCTGATTATATGACAGACCCTGACATATTGTTATAGGGTTTTCTTTCCTATATGTATAAAAATAGAATATACTATATTGTTAATAAAGCTCTTAAATTTTAGATAAGAAATTGCCTAATAAAGAAAACTAACTCTTGCTATAACTCTATCTATGATTTATATATTCTAAGATATCTCTAGAATAGGGACGATCATTAAGACTAGTCTTGTCTATATTCAACCCTTTTTCTTATACTAACTTCATTTTCTTCTTTATTGCTCTTTTCTTATCTATCTTAAATTAGTAGATTCTTACTCTTAAATAAAAAGAACAAATATTTATATTATCAGCTTAGTAAATCGATATGTTAATAATAAAAAGCTGAATGTTAAGGATAGAAAATATAGTTAACATAAATAGTAATAAGAAAAGCAGATCTAGAAAGAGAGATTTAAGAAATAGAATGATAGCAATTAGAAATAGGAATGCATTATAATGCCGGGATTAGTTTCAAATCTATCTTATAATAACAATATAATATTAAGATAGTGAATCTGAGAGTCTATTTTAATCCAGGAGCCCTTGTTAGCTCCTCTATATCACTCTCGCTAGGAGTTGACAATCTCAATCATGGTATGATAGAAGCGATTTCATAATAGATAAGAAGGGTGAGCAGAGATAAGATAGTGGAGCGCGAATAAGAAGGCTGGTGAGGATGGGTGAGATTAAGGTGAAGCGTGGGTGAGTAGAGCGGCGAATGGTCATATGCGCGGTAGTTTGGCACGTACGCAAATGTAGATCAGGATTGACATGATATAACAGCTATTGATTGATTCGACTTGTTATGTGATGTTATGTTAGGAGAATTAAGCAGTTAGTTGCAGACTAACTGCGGTAATAGCCGAGTAAGTTGACTTCTTTACACCCCAACGTTATCTTTATTAGGTCTCTAACCTCTCTCAATCAAGCAACACACAATTCCTCACCTCTCAGCATGCGAAGGGTGACCAAACAAGTTCAAGAAAAATAAAACTTGCGGTGGACAAAATAATGAGCATTCATTTGGTTGGTCGGCAGCGATTAGGTCTGTTCGTTGTTTTGTTAACCGTGACGTAAGTTCAACCAACATTCAGGCTCCCATATTTGTAAATATCAGCGCAGCATCCACTGCTAACCCGACCCAAGACCTGACACAAGATCATGGCTCCCTTCCTCCACCGGCTCTAATTTTCCATTATGTCAGCATCATCTACCCTTTCGATGTCCCGGTGCAACGGCATAGATGACTCCTTTGGCCCTGCGGCATCAGGATGCCGATTCGACTTCACGTTGCTGTTTGAAGAATCGATTCTGTTTCTCGGGCCATCCATTGTGTTTCAGTTACTTGCTATTTGGCGTGTCCTAATGCTAAGGAAGAAGAAATGCAAAGTTCAGCAAGATACAATTCTGCAGAATCTAAAAGCTGTGAGTGGTTATTATGTAGAGTTGGCTAGTCATTTCTAATACTTAATAAGGGGGCTACTTTGGGATATATCTTCTTACAAACTGCTTTACTTGTACTATGGACTCGACCGGGAATATACCGGACAAGAGTTTCCATCGTGGCAGCAGTATTCGGACTCCTCAACGCGCTAGTAGTCCTCGGCCTCTCCTTTCTCGAGCATAATCGCTCGATACGTCCCTCAACATTACTCCAAATTTATTTTGTTTTATCGTTACTTTGTGATATAGCAAGAGCTCGAACACTATGGCTTATTGGCACTTCAACCGCAATCGCAAGTGTTTTCAGCACTGCTGTTGTGGTCAAGCTTTGTATCACATCTTTGGAAAGCACCGAAAAGAGACGAATTCTGATATCAGAATATAAGGGCATGACACTTGAGAGCACCAGCAGCGTAGTGAATATTAGCATTTTCTGGTGGTTGAATAATTTGCTTAGATCAGGCGCAAAGAATATATTCGCAATGAATGATCTCGAGGACGTGAAGCAAAAATTCCATTCTAATGTTTTGCACACATCGCTTGAAGCGTATTGGCCGAGTGGTATGTTCCAACAATGTTGATACTTAGGCTGCCTCAAGCTAAACAGCTATCAACCAGGTATAGCTAAACTGGCGCAACGACACGCCTTTCTTTTCGCAGTTCTGAAGACATTCCGATGGCAGATTCTTGCCGGCGTTTTCCCTAGGCTTTGCATGACAGCGTTCAACTTCACTCAACCCTTTTTGATGAACACTCTTCTCAATTGGCTCGATACAACCGACTCGGCCGAGAAGAAAAATGCCGGATACGGACTCATTGGAGCTTATGCAATTGTGTTTCTGGGCATAGCCGTAAGAATTCTTTCCCCCTCTCTTGAGCCCAGAAACAGCGGCTGATAATGATCCTTTTAGATTTCCCAAGGTCGCTATTCGTACAAGATGTCCCAGGTCTCTCTGCTAATTCGCGGAAGCTTAACCAGTGTCATTTACTACAAGGCTCTCGATCTGGATTTAACATCTGTTGACGACTCGTCTACCATGACTTTAATGAGTGTCGATGTCGAACGTATTTGTCGCATGAGCCAAGGTGTTCATCAGCTGTGGGCAAATCCAGTTGAACTGGGTCTTGCCGTTTGGCTTCTCGAACGACAACTTGGGGTGTCTTGCATAGTGCCTGTCGTTCTTGCTTTGGGTATCCTCCATAAACCTCTTTGATAGAAGTTTAATCCGCTAATAGAAAGTACAGCTTGCGCGTTTGCATCAATGAAGTTGTCGAGCCATATGGGGAAAGCCCAAGGAAAGTGGTTGGCAGCAACAAAGAAAAGACTACAAGCAATTGAGTCTCTGCTTGGCTCTATAAAGTCTTCAAAGATGATGGGCCTGACAACAAGACTTTTAAAGGTCATCCGAGGCTTACGAGAGGCCGAGATCCAATCAAGTTTCCCTTATCGAAACCTGAACCTCTCAAGTATAGTACTTTGTGAGCGCCGCTCTCCTTCGTTTCCTATGAAAAATAATAACAAGAAATCTAGCAGAGGTCACCAATGTCATGGCACCGGTATTGACATTCTCACTTTTCACTATAATATCTGGAGTGAAGAAGGAGCAAAGTCTACTGGTGTCTCAGGCTTTTACTTCCCTGACCATCTTAAATCTTCTCGGAGTACCACTCGTTGCGTTTATTCAGACAGTACCGATGATAGGCGCCTGCGTTGCTTCCTTTTCCAGAATTCAAGAGCTACTGACCTCTGATTCATATAAAAGCCCCTCTCGTTCATCATCCTTTCCTACCCACGAACAAGCCGGCTATAGCAAGGATGAACATAATTTTGTTATGCGAGACCTGCGCAGTGGCCCAGTCGTTCTTAGTGTTGCAGATGGAGCCTTTGGATGGAAATCAGGGAAGCCGGTACTTCGAGATATCAATTTCACGGTTCCCAAAGGCACATTTGTGGCTGTGGTCGGACCAGTTGGTAGCGGGAAGTCAACTTTGCTGAAAGGATTGCTCGGTGAGACCTTGCTGTCTGCAGGTTCAGTGGTCTTGCCGTCTCCAGAAGTCGCGTTTTGTGATCAAACTGCTTGGATACTCAACACGACACTCCGGGCGAACATTTTGGGGCCATGTGAGTTTGACGCTCCTTGGTACGAGAAAATTCTCTATGCTTGTGCCCTGAATGAAGACCTCAAAGCTCTTCCTAGAGGAGATGAATGCCTCCTGGGAAGCAAAGGAATTGCGTTAAGTGGTGGTCAAAAGATGAGGATCGTGAGTTAAGCCTGTCCGAGACGTTTTGCCTATTGCTGATTTTATAGGCCATTGCTAGAGCCTTGTATGCACGGAAAAGTGTAGCTTTCTTTGATGATGTTCTCGCTGGACTTGATTCCAGTACCGAGGAGCTCCTTTTTCAGCGAGTCTTTGGACCGCGTGGAATACTGCGCCAACATGGCACCACGGTGATTATGGTAACAAATCGAGGTGAGCGTGGTATCTCTCTTGAGATAACTTAAACTAAGCTAGGGAACAGTGGCACCTTTGCGAGCATTTGACCATGTTCTTGCTCTCAATCAAAGCGGTACAATAACTGAGCAAGGTAACTATGACACCTTCTCTTCGCACCACGGAATTGACAACCTGCCCTTAACATCACCCTTGGTACCAGATGCACAAGAAGAAGTCAAATCTCCAAGACCTGACCAGACATCACCTGCTACTGGGATAGACAACCCGACGGACAAATTACGACAAGTTGGCGATTGGTCTATATACAAGTACTATTTCAAATCGACTGGATGGTTCAATGCATTCTTTACACTGATCATGGCTATAGTGAACGCCTTCTGCGTTGTCTTCTCGAGTATGTCAAAGCCAGGATCCTATCTTTGAACTTCTGCTAATATCTTGACCAGCAATTTGGCTTCAGAACTGGGCGCAAAGCAACACCAAGGGCTCGACGGAGGTAATGGCCAAATATCCTGTTATCTACGCGCTTCTTGGGGTTTTAGCGTTGATCACTCTAGCGCTGTTCTGTCGGTAAGAAAAAGATGCCATTTGGTGAAGGAGTTTGATACTGACAATTTTAGACATGGACTAAATTACATGATACCTCGATCTAGTAAGATTCTACATGATATAGTACTTACCACGATGCTCAGGTTAGGAACTTTCTTCTGTTGTTATGCTCTTCGGGAATAGATATCTAACAAATCACTAGCGCACCATTATCCTTCTTCAGCAAAACTGACACTGGTATCACGATGAATATGTTTAGCCAAGACATGCAGCTTGTTGATGCATCGATGCAGATTGGTATCATCAACACAGTCGAAGGGATCGCAATAGTGCTATTGCGTCTGATAGTGGTCTGTATTACTGCCAAATACATCTCGGCCACAATTCCACTTACCGCCCTTGTTGTATACCTCATTCAGAGGTACTATCTCCGGACCTCACGACAGCTCCGTATCCTCGACATAGAAGCGAAAGCGCCGCTATACTCACATTTTCTCGAAACTCTCAATGGGCTGGCCACGATACGTGCTTTTGGCTGGGAGGGGAACTTCAAGGCGCGCGCGCATACGATACTTGACGAAAGCCAGAAACCATACTATTTGCTAGCATGCATCCAGCGTTGGTTGACCTTCGTGCTAGACTGTCTGTCTGGCATGTTGGGGCTTTTGATTGTGGTGCTAGCGGTCATGCTGAAAGGGAAAGGGGGTATGAGCCCAGGCGAGACGGGAGTGGCATTGATAAACGTGATGAGTTTCAATGCAGCATTAGCACAGCTCATTATAAACTGGACGATGCTCGAAACGTCCATCGGTGCGGTCTCGAGAATCAAATCGTTCGCAGCGTCAACTCAATCTGAGGTTCGACAGGCTGTCCGACCTGATCCCATGCCTTCGTGGCCTCAGCATGGTGCTATTGAAATGGAAAACGTTGTAGCCTCTTACGAGTAAGTTATTTGAGACACATTATCCTTACCATGAGCTAATTAGAGAAGTACCAAATCGCCAAAAGTGTTGAAAGACGTTTCGGTGTCGATTCGTGCTGGCGAACGCATCGGCATCTGTGGTCGAACTGGAAGGCAAATAGAAACCAACTCTTCGAAAGAAGATAACTCTCTTCAGCATCACTAACTGTTTCTCAGTGGCAAAAGCTCTTTCGTGCTCAGCATCCTCCAAGTTCTTGAACTACACTCTGGTTCAATAGTCATCGATGATATCGACCTCAGCTCCATCTCGCGCGAGAGCGTTCGTAATCGGATCATAACCGTCCCGCAGGACTTCGCTTTGCTCGACGAGCCAATCCGCTCTGCCCTCGACCCAAACGAGGAGCACGCCGACGATATGGTCACCGAGGCTCTACAGAAGGTTCACATCTGGGACATCCTGCAGGAGAGACACGGCCTAGCGACGCTGGGATCTCAGATCTCCATCTCGCATGGCCAACGCCAGTTATTTGCCCTGGCGAGGGCGATTCTCTCGCCCGGAAGCATCGTGATACTTGATGAGGCGTGTAGCAGGTTGGTCTTGCTTCTCTTCGAAACCGCTCTTTTTCACTCTTCCCATTTCTTCTGGCCTTTCTCTCAGCTGACGGTTCGATAACCCCACAGCGTTGACGCAGCCACCAATGACATAATGCAAGCCATCATCCGCGGCGAGTTCAAGGGCAAAACCATCCTGGCCGTGGATCACCGGCTGTCGAATATTCTCGACTTTGACAAAATCTTGCTGCTGGATCAAGGAGCCGTGGTGGAGTTTGACACGCCAGATGCATTGCTGGGCCGAGACTCGTCTTTCAAAGCTCTGTACACGACTTCGGAGAAGTAGATATAAGGTAGGCTATGCTATACATACATAAATATACATAAAAGTGATGTGGTAGGTAATTACAATGCCAGGTACAATTAGCAGTCTTGGATATATGCATTTTTAAATCTTTTGCCATAAGACATTTCCCGAGTAAAAGAATTCAGAAACTGATACGTGATAGAGAAAAGCTTCTGCGGAATCAACTCTTCACTTTGGAGAACTTTTGATTAAATATTTGATACTGTTCTTCTACTATATAAGATGTGTCTGTTTGATTTTCTGATTGTAGCTTAATTGATTATGACAAAGTAGATGCCATCCATATAATTATAATACTGTCACAACTACCAACATATGGCAAACAATCAGGGCAATATGTTTTGTAATAGTGTATTGATTTTTGGGAGCAGCCCACAGCGCAACAAAGACTCTATCTTTCTATGAGACGACCCAAGTTATGCTTTAACGTACAGTACAGTGCAGGAATCGACGGGTATTGTCCTGACATATTTCATACCTCTTCAATGTCCAAATTAAAAGATTCCAATCGCAAGCTCGAAGACTCGCTGATATCCAATATTATTCTCTCCATTATAGCTTCATACCCAGTGCCTGCCCAACTTTGAGACTCTGTCTTATGCTCAAATCCAGCATGATCTCCTCGCTTCCACCGGGGATGGCATATGCTCTAACATCACGATACAGACGCTCGACCTTGCCACCTTGGCCACCTCTGCTATAACTAAGTCCACCAAAGATCTGACTGGCCTCGCGGGCACAGAACTCAAAGGTGACGGTAGCCTGCGCCTTGAGACCGGCGATGGGGCCGCCAAGTCGCAACATGGCTTCGGTTTCACCCATCTTCGAACACTGGAAGATCAACGACTCGAGCCATGCATACGAAGCCTCGATCTGCCGGGCCATATGCGCCAGCTTTAGACGGATAACGGGATGCGAGATGAGGGTTTGGCCGAATGTGCGGCGCTTGTGAGCGTACTTGACGGATTCCTCGTAGCATACACGGGAGAAGCGGATACATTGGATGATGATACCGATACGCTCGTGGTTGAAATTGGTCATGATAACTGGTGGAAGCTGTTAGTATACTTTTGGAGCATCGCGGAATGGACCGCATTACCTTTGAAACCTTGGTTCTCCTTTCCGATTAAGTTCTCAACTGGGACCTTGACATCCTCGAACGTGACATATGTTGTTCCAGATGACCAGACACCTTGGCAGTCCATCTTTCGTGTACTGACACCACCAGCTGCGCGCTCAATCAGAAGAACGGAAATACCGTTCATACCATCCTTTCCAGTTCGAACAGCAGTAGTAAAGTAATCACACCAGATACCGTTTGTGATCCATTTCTTCTCTCCGTTCACAATGTAGTGCTTTCCATCCTCGGTCAATTTTGCCTCACAGGTCAAATTGGCAACATCACTACCTGCATCTGGTTCGGTAATGGCCAAACAGATTCTCTTGTCACCATTTAGGATGCCAGGTAGAATGCGATCTACCAGTGGCTTCTTTCCAAACTTGACCAACGGAGGGCAGCCGATTCCGAAACCACCAATGACATTCCAGACAAATCCTCCAGATGCTGCTCTTGAAAGCTCATCGGTGAGGAGTAGCTCGTGGAACAGATCCCACTTCTCGGGTGCAACGGATGCGACGCTGTTCTCGGTGTGCTCGGTTGGGTAATGCATTCCCATCAATCCAGCCAAGTATCCACGAGTACCCATCTGCTTGTAAATCTCATCTGGAACCTTGCGCGCCTCGTCCCATTCTCCCACATTGGGCTCAATCTCGGTGCTGACCCACTCGCGAATTTCCTCGCGGAGGGCGGCATGGGTTTCGTTGTGGTATGGAGAGTGGTACTGAAATCTGTTAATTTACATTTTTATAGTTATCTGACAGGCACCTTACACCAGAGTACCAACTTGGGTCGGCAAAAGGAACCAGATCTCCAAATGGATCTAGCGGCTCAACCTCTTCCGCAGCTTGCGCTGGCATAGGAGCCACGACTCCGGACTCTGCGGCAGGCTTGACGATCTGTTTCTGCGCGGGAGGAGAAGGTGGAGGGGTCGGTGGTGCAGCGGCCTTCTTGGTATCTAACGATCCAACCTGGAGCTTTCCCTTGTATTTCTTGAGGATGCCGTCATTGTGGTACTTCCAAAACTGTTTGCTGGCGTCCTTGCCGGCGACTCGGGTAAGGATCTTCTTTCCACCTAGATAAATTAGCACTAGGTACCAGACGTTGAACCGCATGACAAACCTGGATGATCGTCTGCGAAAGTCGACAGATCATAGACATCCTCATCTATGATGATGTAGAGATCCGTGGGCTTATTGTGCGAGGCCACATCGCTGGTGCTGAATGTCTTGGACATGATGAGGAATCGTGTTCACAACAGGAGCGGGCAATATGCAGTCTAGTCTACTATTGATGATGGTGATGATGATGCTGTTATGGAACAGTATCTCTCAAGCACAGTGGAAAGGAAACCGGAGAACAGGAAAAGATTGGGCGAGCAGAGTGAAGTGGTAGAAGGGAAAATACTTATTAAAAAGAAAGGGAAGTTCGGGCGGTGGTTGTCAGATGCGGCACTTGTACGAACAGGTCTTTCACATGCTTCTTCCTGACTTTGTCTTGTATCACATCCGCATTCTGCTCCTTCCCATTCCCCACAAACCCCGGATCTTGCCTAATTCGACCAGATGCCCTCCATCAACCCACGGTCATGTGTTGCCATTCCACGCATTCCAATTGGCGCAGTCTGTGATGTCATGGGGTTTTGCATGTGAGCAGCGTTTGACCATCATCGTCTCCGTTCTGGACCGAGGCATCTTGCGTCCGGGGTTAATCCAGTTGCGGCTTAGCGTTGATGAACCTGAGATTCGTCCCCCGGAAGCCTCTCGCTTTGACTTGTGATCTATCTGGCGTGCCTCAGGCTGAAGTTAAACTCAGTACTAAGTACAGCATCAAGGTCATGTACTGTATGGATGGTACAAATATACCTACTTACCTACCGAGCAAGTATATATTGTCTCTAGTTGAAGATAAACCCGGAAGACAGTTCTAAAGGCTATTGTAGATGTATTCTCACTTGGAAAAGGAGCAATAGCATTTCTTCATACAAACCGATATAACCACATCAAAGAAGCCTTCCTAATGATTTTCTGCTTCCCTTATTAGCCTGTCGATACTCAACTACTGAACTACTGAACTACTGAACTACTGAATTATTAAACAGGTATTAGTACCACGTCGACAGTCCCTTTCTTTTCCAAAGTCACACGTCAAGCGCCAGCACATTCCCCTGTCGTCATTCTTAAGGTTTAAGAATATCTACTATTGCAAACTGTACAGCCCGTGTATAATCCTATCCAGATAGTCCTGATATAAACAATGAAAAAGGGTATCTCGCCTAACATTCCCTAAACACCAACTCCTGATTCCCACTCCAATCTCTTGTCCTTTGTACGCCATACATCAATGCGCAATACACTCTCGAGTCTGTGCCATAACATCCACCAAGTATCGATCCCTGAATTCGAGCTTGAGAGCCGCTCACCCCATTATTCCAGCAATCACGATCATAACGCCGCCATAAATCCCACCACATATCAAGCCTTCACGGCCAAGAACATTGCCCCGGATAGCACTAGATTGCACCAAAGTAAATACCACCCCCCCAACGACCAGCCCAGCAACTGTCATTCGTCCTAAGAAATTTGGAATCACAGTGAACGTCAGTATCGGCACTAGAATGGAAACCGCAATTGCAATAGCTAGCCCCGAAAGTCCGGGTTGCACATCAAGTCGCTTCTCGAACGCCACGGAGCTCGACTCCGATGTCTGGGTTTCGGGGTTTAATGAGGGTTTATAGCGACGAACCGTTTCGGAGCAGACAGAGACAAGATCATCAGTAGGGTCGAGGAAGTGCGTCTCTGCATCCACGATAGGGTGTTCGGTGTGGAGGTAATCTCGATATTGATCAATGTCTGTCGGTGCTGGGGGATTGAGAGCCTGGGTTGCATTGAAAGCGCTGAGAGCTTGATCTAGAAATTGTTAGCCTGGCAGTAGCCCACGCGAGAAGAAGAGCTTACTATACTGAGCCAGTTTGAATCCGATACGCCCCAAGATATCTGTCTTGTGCCACTGAAGTTCTCCACCAGCTGCCTGAGCAGCTCTTCGACTGGCTGGTACAACACTTCCGGATAGTCCAGCTCGCCGTGATTGCGTATCAGCATGATCAAGTCGATGAAGCTGCTCTTCCAGTTCACTTATCTCATCTTGCAAATGAAGCAACAGTCTATGGTTTAAAGCCTCAAACTTACGATACATGGGCTTGATTTTTGGCTCTTCGGACTGCGCGCTGGAATTGGACAGTCTGGATGCAAGTAGCTCATACCCAGTCACTGGCAATTTCTCTGCTCGCGGAAGGCTTCGTTGTTTAACATGTTGAGAATATCGAGGACTCAAGGATGAGCTTCCTGGAAGATAGGGATACACAGCAGGGCCTCGGGTCATGTTAGGAGTTCCAAACGCCTGGTCTCGATCTGCGTTCGAGTGAAGGTACTGCCGCTGCTGCGCGGCAGCCATCTGAGACGCCATTCGAGTTGAAGCCGGTGACTTGGGTCCTCGGTCATCGTGATCAGATGCGTGATCCTGAACAGATCGTTCAGGTGATGATGACCGATCAGTGTCATCATTCTCCGCAGGAGTCTCAGAGAAATGAGCGGACCCATGCACACTGGAAGATGCCGAGGAAGAAGAGTCGGGGTGGTTTGGAGACGTAGGCGAAGGTAATATAGCAAGTCTCTCAACATGTGGCCATTGGGACTCTTCTTGACCATCAATTTCCTCATCCTCATCCTCATCATCGGATTCTTGCTCCTGTCTCCCCGTCTCTATTTCATTGTCCTCCTCCCCTTCTTCCGATTCATCACTTTCATCTTCATGCTGCTCATCGTTATCCAGTGTCAAGGAAGATCCAGTATCGAGATATGCGAACACATTGGGAGGGTCTGGGACAGCAGGCGACATGGGCATCTCTGGGAACTTTGACTTCTTCCCTAGACTTCTTTCGCTTTGTTTGGTAATGGAAGCTTGAGTAACGGTTGAGTTGCTTCCACTCGATCCACTTGACTTATTTGTTGATACCGTCAAAGAGGTTATCGTAGATAGAATTGACGGTGATGTTAATTTTCCCTTAGGTTGTGCCAGTACCTCTCTGTGGTCCTGCTCATTTTCCTCCTCTGACGACGACCCGGAACTCGAGCTGATCTGTGACACATTACGACGGTGCCGACGAGGGCGCTCGAACTCTGGTTGAGGCATTCCAGCGTATTTGGTGTTTGGAGCCTTTTCCTCCCTTCTTGATTGGTGTTTTCGTCCGTTGCCAGACCTATGCGACCGTCTCACTCTTTCCCTCTCCCTCCCTGACTCCAGCTTCAAGGAGCCCATGTTGGTGCTCTGTCTCGGTGATCGTACCTGACGATAAGAGTCTTCGGCGAGAGGATCTTCGGCGTAGCCTTTCATTTCTCTGCTGGAGTCATCTTCAGAATCCTCTTGAATTGCTTCAACCGATGGAGTGCTGTATTTCGTTGTCATCTCGGATGAATCAAAGAACTGGGTGATGTCAGGCTCAATCCTTCCAGCAAAAGACGAGGTATAATGGGCTTGATATTGGAATGGCCCACAAACCTTAACTCTGGCGGTGTGTTGGCGACGGAAGGAAGGGGTTCCTGGACTAGTGGCTAGACATTACAGCGACATGAAAAGAAGAGAAAAAGTAACGACGCAGACTCTCGCCATAGCTGACGGGCGTGTCATGTAATTTATGATGGCTGTGTAGTGGTGCCCACGCTCCTCTCCCCCCTTGTAGCAGGCTGGTTTCAAGATTTATTTTTGGTCGAGAGGATGGCCGCTATGGCGGGGGAAATTTTGGGGGATGGAGGGGCGGGACTGGCCGCGACTAGGCTCGTTTGCCGATGCTTGCTCATAACCGGACTTTTTTATCCCCAGTACGAATATCAATATATCAATCAACATTGATATCGACCATTCCGGTCAATTGCTCCAGCTACGTACTACCAAGCGGGCTCTACGATATCCAGCATTCGCAGAGGAGCTCTTCCCCTTCAAGGCCAGACTGTATAGCTTATGTGACTTGGTGCGCTGTGGTATCCTAGGATCTGGATAATCAATCTGCACGACGTGCTCTCCTTCTACTCGACGAGGACAAGTCACCCGAAAGTCGCCTTCCACTCCCCTTTAGAGGACCAATACCTTTCCAACACATGCTCTTAGCCTCACCCTCTCTGCAACCCAACGAAAACAAGAAGAAACCCGTCCACGTTTATGCAGCTCTAGCCCAAACGGAACGCCCGTGTTGCTCGCTCAATTTGATTGATTAGTGTCGAGTTGAGTGAAGCAAATTGCACGAAAACCGCCCTCCCCAATAATTGGTAGCAGTCTGGTATCGTTTGTGGAGAGTTAAGAGCCCGACTGAGTACAGTCAACTGGAGATCGATAGCTCCCATGGACCGCATCCCTGCATCAGCTCTGAACAGGTACCTCTTTGGGGGGCAGGTCTCTAGAACAGGATGCCTTTTGTATAAGCGCAGGTCGGTACTGTCACATTCTCGAATCTGTCACGCCGTACGAGCACTGCAGACGGACACCGATCATGCACAACCTAAACCGACGATTCCTCTCCGAAAACAGTTGAAAGATGAAGCTAAACAGCGGAAAGCAGACCTACACAAGTCCGTGAAGAAAAAGAAGGGGGCTCTTGACAATTGGGAGTTGACTGTTGGAATCGAAATCCATGCTCAATTGAATACCGCGCGGAAGCTATTCTCTGCGGCGGCATCAACCATTGACGATGCCCCAAATACGCATGTTGCCTTCTTCGATATTGCAATACCAGGTTCGCAGCCTATATTCCAGAAGGAGACCCTGATACCTGCCATTCGGGCAGCACTGGCGCTTAACTGCAACATACAAAAGAAGAGCGCTTTTGATAGAAAACATTATTTTCACTGGGATCAACCGTCTGGATATCAGATTACGCAATATTACGAACCTTTCGCAAAAGATGGCTTCATAACACTATATCCACACGATGGCATAGCAAAAGAAGATGGGAGTGAGATACGTATTGATATCAAGCAAGTACAAATGGAGCAGGACACTGCCAAAACCACTACAACGCTCGGAGATGTGCATTTACTTGACTTCAACAGGGCTGGGCTGCCACTGATCGAGATAATTACGCAACCGCAAATCCATCATCCGCAAACAGCTGCAGCACTTGTGAGAAAAATACAGTTGCTCCTAAATTCAGTGGATGCCTGTGTGCTAGGTATGCAAAGCGGTGGCTTGAGAGCTGACGTGAATGTTTCTGTGCGTAGACGGGGTGATATCAGCAGAGGTTTGGAGTATGGAGGCGTGAGTGGACTCGCACAAAGGACCGAAATTAAAAATCTGAGTAGCTTCAAAGCAGTGGAAGATGCAATCATTGCCGAAAGAGATCGTCAGATTTCCCTGATAGAGTCTGGTGGTGTTGTAGAGGGCGAGACTCGGGGTTGGACGATCGGAAATGCGGAAACCGTAAGATTACGTGGCAAAGAAGGAGAAGTTGATTATCGATATATGCCTGACCCAGATATTGCGCCTCTCATCATTGGCGACGATCTTATAAATCATCTTCAAGATTCACTTGGCGTACTGCCCGAGCAAGAAATTGAGCTTTTAGTTTCAGATTACGGCCTGACTGCAAAGGACGCAAAATCACTTGTGTCTCTGAATGATGGATACCGGGTTGAATATTTCCGAAATGTTGTGGATCATCTTATTGAGCTTAACGGATCTCCGGAGATAAAAGATGGCAAAAAAGGCGTCCATGCAGAAGGCTTAACCGCTTCTCTCGATCAGAAGAGACTTGGAAAACTGGCTGGAAATTGGGTTCTCCATGAGCTAGGTGGCCTCGTTTCGGGGGAAGAAGATTCTGATCTCCAAATTACACCTCAAGGAGATTGTCACCAGATACCGCCCGTCCAGCTTGCGACACTAATCAATTATGTTGACACAAAGCGTGTCACTGGTAAAACAGCGAAGCGCATACTGGCTACTCTTTTCGAGAATGCAACGGTGTCTAAATATCTCTCTGTCAATGAGATTATAACAAGCCAGGACCTCTGGTTCACACCATTAGCGGAATCCGAATACTTGGATCTAGCACAGCAGGTATATGATGTGAAGATTGTTGAAGAAATATTAAACGGAAAGAAAGGAAAGATAAATTATCTTGTCGGGCAAATGATTCGTTTGGCCGATGATGGAACAGTTGATCCAGTCGAAGCGACGAGAATCATGAAAGAAGTCATTAAAAAGACAAGAGGCCTCCCGTCCGAATGATCTTTTCATGTACAACACTATGAGTGTATCAATAGAAAGTGGTCTAATGTACGGCGTACTCTTGTGTCGGAGCTAAGGCTGGGGCGTTACACAATGTCATCATATCGATCCACTACCAGGTCTTAGCTCAGGTCAATTACAGAAAGAGCGTCGGAAGATCTGGATCTGCTATTAAGTCGGCCGTGTCACGGAATACTAATTTCGCCCATCGCTCTAGACCTTGAGATGTCATAAACACTATTGTATAACAGTGTAACTCACTTTATAAGTGACACAGATTCCCATATTACAACCACTTTGTACAATATTAGAATTTCTTTCTGAGCATAGCATGTTTTTCATGGATGTGTAGTTCTACTCACATAAGTAGATTTGTATTCGACTCCTGCATAGTGTATATCAGTCTCGTATACCCCAGCTCAGCCCATGTACTGCAGGCAACGACTCCATATCATCTCACCAAGTGCATACATACATTAAACTCACCTTCCACCAAGAAGACTCTAAGATCTTGCCATCAATACATCAAGGTCATTTTCTTTTGTTTTGTGTTATATCGTCAGACAAACACCACCGTAGCGGACTTTCTATGCATATTAGACGGCATCGCGTTTTTTTCCCTGGGTGCAGTCTATCTGTATCAGGCTTCGTAAGAGGACTACGTATTCCCAACTCTTAAATCCCAAACGGGTCCAGATCTCATGAAACTGTGCAGCCCCCTGAACTGTCTCGCTTAATCCTGCTGAGCATTGTTTCGACTTGGCGAAGGAGTCAAAAAACTTCAGCCAGATACCTATTGACCTTTGTCTTTCGTAGATTCCAGTCTTATCACCACCTAATTGATCTAGTCTCTGCATGGACGAGACAAAAGCCCCGTTTAGCTTCCCGACTACAGCTATCCGTCTGATCTCTGTTGCCCCAGCCATTCCTTTTGGAAAACGGTACAGTTTATGGAATATGGTACTTATTAAAAGAAAGAAGAATAAGATTCTAAGTTTTCAATGTGAAATGGGTATTGTTATTTCTCGTCTAAATACATAGTGTGCGAATACTGCTGACATCCCAGCTGCACTAAGCATGAAATCTGATAAAGAGGCAAAATGTGACTAGTGCTCATTAACTCCGTCGCCAGAAAATTCAAGATCCAGAACACCACCCAAGCATCACTCTTCCCGCCATTCTGATCAACCGTCATAATAATCGTCAAAAAAATTATCCCAAAGTAATGCTGGCACGGAATGCCCAAGCTCGTAAGATATTCGAAATAATGAAAACGTGCAAATTAATAAGGAGAATCCACAATGTCCTCCTTTCCCAACTTATAACGAGCACTATCTCGGTTTCCGATTCGCCCTCCTTCACTTCTTCTGCCTCCAAAGCTGCCTCCAACTCTAGCTGGAGTCATGATGCTCTCCCTTGTTGGCTTCTTAAACTCGTGTTTCGCAACCATGTTGACCTCATTGGGAAGTGCAACAATGACATTCTTGTCACTGCCATACTTGAAGTTATCCGCCTTCACCGTTTCTGCGTAACGTTTGATGGTGTATGGATTTTTGGTATTTTGAAGCACTTTCTTCATATTCCATGTGACGATGAAGGGTCCAGTAGCACTAATGATGGAAGTTTCGGTAGAATTTTCTCCGGTATTGAAGCGCGCAGTTGTGAAGGATAGTGGTGCTCCGGTTTCGTGCTGGAACTGAGCAACATGAGCTGGGGTTAGACCTAGGCGGCGAGGTTGAGGCTTTGAGTCTTTAGCAAATGATTTCTCAAAGCCAAGTTTACCAGCATTCTTCCCATCATTTTGCAAAGCATCGATGAGGAGGAGGTATGTACGGCAAGTCGCCAAAACCCATCGGCCATCGGCACTAACATCCAGACCAATAATCGGTTCACCAAGTGCAGGAATATGTGTCTTGGCGTTAATTCCGAGTCGATCGAACATACGAATATCTCCCTTGCTGCTAGCAACTGCAATATAGCCCTTCTCTGTAGTTGCGGCGGCGGAGAAATCATTCTTTGACACATATTGTTTAAGTTCAGAATCAACAAGTTTGTTACCAGCAAGTCTAGGATCGATACGGTAGAGCGCATTGCGGGACATGCCCAAGAAAGTCTGCTCATTGGTGGTTTGTGAGAATTTGCTCTCTGGAACAAATGTGTCCACTGGAATATCATCGTGAACCTTCCATTCATCGACAATCTTCCCATATTCAAGATCCAATCGATAAAGTGAATTGGGATCAGCTTCATTCTGCAGAATCATGTTGGTGTCTTCTGCATGAAGCATTACCTTCTTTGGGCTGAAGAGCTTCCCGCCAGGTGTTTCAACCTTTGAGATGTTGGTAGAGAATTCGAGAGCGTTGTTTGGAGTGTGCTTGAAAACGCCAATCTTAGAGCCCCGGACGACAAAAGAGCGATCGTGTTTGTATCCAACAGCGAGTTGTGAGTTGACATTTCCGTCATCATCTCTTGTGACTACATCTTCTTCTTCCTCATCACTGTCGTAGTGTTCACTTCGCTGTCCATCGTCATCAACGTCTTCCTCTTCTTCCTCCTCTTCGTCTTCTTGTGGGGCGTCTTCCATCGTCAAATCTTGGAAAGCATCCAAAACATATGCTCTGTCTGAATCCTTGTTCTTGTGCCACTTAATCTCATTCAATTGCTCCCATAATGCTTGCATCAGACCTTCTTGGAACCTACCGATGGTATCCTGGTCCCTAAAGCGGAGAAGCCATGAATAGGCTTGATGATCTGGCGTATACGCATTGAAGATGAATGATAGGTATTCAAAGTTGAACACAGGGTTGAGATCAGCGACAACTTCTTGGCCTAGCCAGTCTCGCTCCTTGTTCTGAATCTTGAGATGGTACTTCCAATTACCAACTTCAGAGACTGTGGCTGTGACCGCAGAATCTTGGATAATAAAGGACCCTGACTGGAAATCAAACAAGTGCAACTCTGCCGTTTCTTCTGTAAGAATGGAAATGGGTTCTGGGTGAGCAGTCACCTGAGGTGCCTCTGTTGGGGTCTCGTCTCTTTGAGGGGCGCCTGATGAACTGGTTCTGTCTACGTGCTTCTTTTCGCGCTTGAGTGCTGAGTTGGCAGAGTTGCGAAGTGCAGTAGAGTTCGCTACAGCGGGCATGGTAGGCGAATGTGTTGGACTTTGAACTGGGCTTGCACTAGGTATAGGTTGCTCGTTGTCGAAAACAAATTGAGAGAGTTCACTGGCGGAGGCACTCTGATAGTTCTTCCGATATTTTCTCTCGTACTGGCAATTTACCGCAATAGTCTCGAATTGCTGGACCTGGGAAGAATTGATCGAATTGTCGCACACGAATTCGTAAAGGTCTCCCGTGTCACCACTCAAATCTCTCCAGGCCAAAACCTTCTCTCCACCCTCTCGGATTTCCGATCTAAAATGCAAGCTCTCGTCGAGTAGAAATGTTTTTTCGTCTCGTTCTGCCAAGGCTGCCGTCTCGCCGTCCTCACCTTCCTCGTCATCCAACAGCTCTTCCTCGCCCTCTTCGTATGCTCGCTGAACCACTAGCTGGTATTGAAAATCCTGGCCAGTTTTGCGGATCCTGGCCGCAGCGTCTTTGAAAATAAGTTCGGAGTAGCCCTTTGGTGAGAGGGGTCGCACGAGGTAAAGCTGGCCTTTCTCTATTTCTATGACACTTTCCTTAGAAGTGTCGCCCAGGAAGTACTTTCCGACTGAGTTTGAATGTTAGCGACTAATTCAAAAAGAAAATGAATCTTGGATCGGTGGTGCCTGCTTTATTTACATTACAGAAAGGGGGAGTTTCGGCTACATACCGTTTCTGAGGACGAACATCCTGAAAGAACTTGATCACTGAAAGAACGAGAGGTTTGTCACAGGCCGTGATGTATCTCAGAGCGGTCAGTGGTTCAGTGTTCACAAAGATGGCTAGAAGACAGGCGTGTTTGTGTTGGGCACAAAGTATCAGAGAAGTGAAATTAACATGAATTCTGGGTATGGAGGGGAACACAGGTGTGGCGTCATGGGGCGAAGTGGCTGTAACATTGGAGACAGGGATGCTTTATTAAGTGCTTGGTCACGTGGATGCCTGCCGCGTTCAACGCGCTTTTAGTCGCGTCGCGAAACACGAGGTTTAAGATGTATCGTCATCTATTTCCGCCCGGATACTATTAACCCCAAAACATAAATCCAACTACGCAGCGACATTAATTTGCGATCCCTTTAGATACAATGGCTCCAGGTCGCCCTAAGAAAGAGAAGCCCGAAATGAGCGCTTTCGAGCGTAAAAGATTGGAAAACATTGCTGCGAATTCTGCTATGCTGAAGGACTTGAGTACAACTGCCCAAAAAATAACTCCAAAACCAGCGCCCAAACCCAAATCAGCGACACCTCGAAAGAGAACTACTGCAGTCAAAAAGGAATCAACTGAGCCACGACGAACAAGTTTGCGTCGTGCGGGTATTGAGGCAGATAGCGAGACTGCCAAGCGGAAAGCTGAAGTGGAAGAAACCTATGCGAAGGAGATATCGAAAGCTAAGAGACAACGAGTATCTGGAGATATAAATATCAATGATGTTGTGGCCGATGGGAAGAAGTGGAACAAAGGTGATAGTTTTCTGTCAGGCGTCATGAGGGGAGCTCAGCCCAATCTCCGAACATTTGATGAGGATGATATCAAAGAGACTACAGATGCGGGACTGAAGGCTCTGAGAGAGAAAATGAGTGCGTTGGATATTTATGAGGGCTTCTCACCAAATCGTAAGACTGCACGAATCATATGCTATTTCAGTATTAATAGTTCCTACCAGAAATCAAAATTACGCCCGAAAGGATATATGCTCTTGGATTCCATCCTACCGAAGACAAGCCATTGATTTTTGCAGGTGACAAGATGGGAAATTTGGGTATATTTGATGCATCTCAAACCGGCCCAGAGGTGAAGGATGAGGAAGAAGATGACGAAGCCGAGGAAGTTGAGCCAGCTATTACTGCTTTCAAAGTTCATGCGAGATCAATAACTTCTTTCGTATTCCCCGCGGATGGAAATTCTGTAATTTCTAGCTCTTACGATTCTTCGATACGAAAATTAGATCTACAAAAAGAAGTTGCTGTAGAAGTTTTTGCACCAAAGTCATTAGATATGGACATGGGGATTTCTAGCATAGCTATTCCCGCCACCGACCCTAATGTACTAATGTTCTCTACACTTGAGGGGGAGTTTGGCAGACACGACCTTCGATCGCCGAATGATACAGAAATATGGCAACTTACAAACAAGAAGATTGGAGGCTTTACACTTCATCCTCTACACCCTCACCTTGTGGCGACTGCTTCTCTGGATCGAACTTTGAAAATATGGGATCTAAGAAAGATTACTGGCCAAGGAGAATCACGGATACCAAACCTACTTGGAGAACATGAGTCTCGCCTTTCAGTGTCTCACTCATCGTGGTCTCCAGCGGGTCACGTTGCAACATCATCCTACGACGATACTATTAAAATCCATTCTTTCCTAGATGCAGGCTCCTGGAAAATTGGACATCAGATCGACGAGGAGGACATGTCTCCTTCCGCGATCGTCAAGCATAACAATCAGACTGGACGATGGGTTACAATTCTCAAACCACAATGGCAGGCAAAGCCTAGTGATGGGATACAGAAATTTGCTATTGGTAATATGAATCGATTTGTGGACGTCTATGCGAGTGACGGGGAGCAATTGGCTCAGCTTGGAGGTGATGGCATTACTGCGGTTCCTGCTGTTGCACATTTTCATCCTACGAAAGATTGGGTGGCAGGAGGTACTGCGAGTGGGAAACTTTGCCTGTGGATATAATATAATTTTAAGTATTGGTGGACTGGATGCAGGCGTTAGGAAATGAAGAGGCGTAATTAAAAGTACATCAAATACGCTCAAAAGGCATGTTGGTTGCGCAACTTTAGGATTTGAATTAGCTCAATAGTAGTTATATAAAGTAACAAGTTTACTTTTTCATTACCACATTGTACTTGGTTGCAGACTGAATTTACAAAACCTGAGGGACTTGCTGTAAATGTGAGTCATAATAAATTTAGTTTATCAATTTATTAGTATCTGAATGAATCAATAGAGCATTTTGTGAGACTAGCCAGTCCTCCTACTCACAAGACTAGAGAGCATTGAACTCCGCATCGATACCTCTTTTCTCATCCCAACAACAACCAACCTCTACGCATTCCTTACAGTGTTGATAGTAGGCTACCTTCGGCTTCATTGCAGAAAGGGAGAATAAAGCGTTGAAGCTCTTGCCTAAATTCTCTAGTCACGGCTTTAGGATAACTCTAAATAAAGTATCTTGGAATCTAAAAATGATACACCTCAACAAGGCCGATATTGATGATATCAGAGATCGTCTTGGCAACGGGTGGTGGTCTTGGCACATATTGACGCGAAATGACGATTTGGCTGTGATAATGTTGACATTGTAGGGATTAGAACTCGAAATACATATTTATCCAATATATATTATCCGTTGTTGAACAACGCGAACAAGGGATTACTCTGCAGATAACTAAGTCCAGTATGGGTACCATGTGGGACAGTAGTCGCATGTGATACTGAAGTCATTCGCTCAACCTTCCGGGATCTCTTATCGATAGCGAAAGTTGACCCCGGACTTCAACTCTATTCTCAACATCACGCCTTTAACGGGGTTAAATTACCCTACAACGATATATAATGGCTCCAGAGGACGATCTGAAGAGGCGGGTGGCACGGAAGCTTACCAAGAAGAGACGAGAAGGGCATCAGGTCACCATGGAAATTCCGGATCGCTTTAAAGATGGGGATGATGCTGAAGACGACTGCACTGCTCCTCCAGGCACCAACCCATACCTCAACCAGTCTGTGTTTGGTATGATAGCAGCTGCTGGCTCTCAGGTCGATTTTAATGCACGGTTTGATGGCCAATCCAGCGATGAGGAGGCAGATCCTGGAGAAACATCTGCACAGGTCTCTGGCATACAAGTTAAGAAGACGCGTCAAGGGAGACCTCCAGCAACCACAGCTCCTGCAACTACTTCAGAACCAAAGAGGCATCGACGGAAGTTCTCTGAACATAAGCTGATACGGTCGCTGGCACGGCTACCCTCAGTCAGGTCAAAGTCGAAGACACCGCCGACGACTGACTCTCCACCTCCCGAGTTACACGATGGATCCTCTCCTCCAGAAATACAGGTCTCTCGTATGCCTACGCATACACCGGTGATGAGTCGAATGCTAGAGGCAAAGGCAGAAGCTTCTTTGAGACCTAGTTTTGATTTGCTGAGAGAAGGCTCTGGATTGAGCGATGACCCGAAAACCAAGCACTCAAGTAGCTTAGCGAAGAGGCTCATGGAAATATTTGAGTTTGAAAAAGCGGAGGATGTAATAGAAGGTCTGAAATCATACCTGAGATTTGCGGAATAAGTACTGACTACAGTAGAATATCCATGCTGGCTTTTGAAGAGCGTCCTGTTGCAAGGATATATGTATATCACAACGAAGCATATTTGCTTTTATGCCTACCTGCCTAAAAAATCAGTAAGCTGGGTTGATAAAACTATAGTAACGAGACTAATATGGCTAGAACGAAGTTGTCAAATCCGGCTATCTTTCAAAATCAGGACGGCGAAATCCAAAATATAACCGGTATTGGTTCCGTTTGAAAGGCGACGTCTTTTCATATTACTCCGACCCTTCCGATTTATATTTCCCCAGTGGAAATATTGACTTGAGATATGGAATATCAGCAAATGTGGTTGAGAAAGAAAAAGGAAAAGATGCTACCAACTTTACAGTGGTTACACATCAACGCAACTATAGTTTCAAGGCAGATAGTGCACCTAGCGCGAAAGAATGGGTCAAGGCATTACAGAAGATAATATTCCGCTCTCATAATGATGGCGACAGTGTCAAGATATCTCTTCCCATCGAAAATATAATCGATATTGAAGATAGCCAAATTATCGATTTTGCAGACACTTGCAAAATTCGCGTTATTGACAACGATGAGACATATGCCATTGACGAGGTTAGTGATGGCAGAGCTGAATTTTATTCAATTTACTAATTATGAGTGTTAGTATTTCTTTTCATTCTTTAGCTTCGGAAAAGAAGCTTTGAATGTCCTGAAAATCCTAGTCGAAGATACTACGGCGCGACAAATCCCTGAAGATGTACTGGCATCGCCAACGCTCTACGAGCCTAGCCCAAATTTAAACCTTTCCACATCGAAGCGAAACTCCATGCACTCGCAACTAGGGAAGCCGGTACCGCCTCCCATACGAACTAACACTCCTAGACTAGAAGAAGGCGTGCGAGCAACACTCTCACCGCTTAGCCCTCCATCTGGGCAAAGTCCTCGTGTCAGTATGGATGCGAGTCGAGCGAGCTCTGATATGTTGCGTAGAAGCGTTGATTTGAACAAATTTGGGAGAAGAAGTGTTGACCTGAATCGACTGAATTTGGATGGTGGCATTTCGCGGAGTGCAAGTGCAAGTGCAAGCCGGCGAAGTTCAAGTCGACCAAGACTCACTGAAAGGAAGTTTTCAGAGAAGCAGCAAGGATCATCTGATTCATATGTGCATTCTTTGGAGGACCCAGCATCTTCTGGAATTCTACCATCCGCTAGCGATGATACTCACCCATCGGCAAGCCAGATTTTGAGAGGAAGCGACGTCTTCTTTTCTCCAACTATCCAAAGAGCTTCGTCAGTGCCCAGGTCAAAGAAGAAGGAGGAGCAGAGCGAAGAGCCTTCGTCTCATACCCAGCCTCAGAAATCAACAAAATATGACTCAGATGTGGACGCTCTTGTACCCGCACAGCCTGTACCATCTCCTTCAGGGGCTGGCTCAAGTAGTGGCAACCCCGACCCTTCAGGTGCAGCACCTACTTTGCAAAATCTGGTAAAGGCCGGTGCTTATCCATTACAGCGAGCAGCTGGATTTGCCGGATATCTTAACAAGCACTCAAAGCGGATGAGCACTCTTCTTGCAACTGAATCTATGGGCTACGTGGAAAAAGTATCTGGTATGTGGAAAGGTGGGAAAAAACATTATGATGAGCGTGACGGAAATGTTGGTGAACAAGACTTGTATGACGAAGCCGAGGATGAAGAAACCGCAGTGTCTGGAGATCGATTTCGGGAACACTTTGCACTACCCGACACCGAAAAGCTACAGGCTGCCTACTTTGGATTTCTGCATCGTGTACTTCCACTCTATGGCAAGATTTATATCAGTGACAGGTCATTTTGCTTCAGAAGCTTGTTACCTGGTACAAGAACGAAGCTAATTCTTCCATTGAAAGATATCGAAAATGTGGATAAAGAGAGGGGATTCCGTTTTGGCTATTCAGGACTAGTTGTGGTTATCAAAGGCCATGAAGAGATATTTTTTGAGTTCAATCAATCTGACATACGGGACGATTGCGCTGTTACTCTTCTACAAAATCTTGAGGCGATGCGTTATCTCCAAGAGTCTGGTCTATTGACCATGGAAGAGCAGGAGAGCGCAGAGAATGCAAGCGCGGAGCACAAAGCCTTACAGAAGGCGCGCAACGAAGGCAACGCTGATCTGAAAGATTTGAATCTCCCTAAGAGCGCAGATGCGGCGAAAGGCGAATCTCCGCCTATACTCTTTGACGACCCTCGTGCCTCTATTCTGAATTTCAAGCCTACAGAGTCACTGCGGATAACTTGCTTAACAATTGGATCACGCGGTGATGTACAACCGTACATCGCGTTATGCAAAGGACTACTTGCTGAAGGACACAAGCCTAGGATAGCAACCCATCTTGAATTTAAGGACTGGATCATAAGTCACGGAATTGAGTTTGCACCAGTTGATGGAGATCCTGCTGAGTTGATGCGTATTTGTGTGGAGAATGGCATGTTTACATATTCCTTCTTGAGGGAGGCGTCTTCAAAGTTTCGCGGCTGGATAGATGAACTTCTCCATTCTGGATGGGTGGCTTGCCAAGGTTCTGATATCCTTATCGAAAGTCCAAGTGCTATGGGAGGCATCCACATAGCTGAAGCACTCGGCATCCCATATTTCAGAGCTTTCTCTATGCCTTGGACCCGAACTCGCGCATATCCCCATGCCTTTATTGTACCTGAGCACAAAATGGGGGGTGCTTATAACTACATCACATATGTCATGTTCGACAATGTGTTTTGGAAAGCGATTGCTGGTCAAGTTAATCGGTGGAGAAAGAACGAGCTTGGTATACAAGCCACCAATCTTGAGAAGATGCAGCCCAATAAGGTTCCTTTTCTGTACAATTTCAGCCCTTCGGTTGTAGTTCCACCTCTCGATTATAGCGACTGGATCCGTGTAACGGGTTATTGGTTCCTTGATGAAGGCACTAAGTGGGAGCCACCAAAAGAGTTGACTGACTTCATTAAGAAAGCACGAGATGATGGAAAGAAGCTCGTGTATGTCGGGTTTGGGTCGATCGTGGTAGCAGATTCTGCTGCCCTTACCAACACCATCATCAAATCCGTCTTGAAAGCTGATGTTCGATGTATTCTCTCAAAGGGCTGGTCCGATCGCCTCGACAAAAAGGTTGCTAATGAGGTCGAAGCCCCTCTTCCTGCTGAGATTCTTCAAATCAAGTCTGCTCCTCATGATTGGCTCTTCACTCAAATCGACGCCGCTGCCCACCATGGTGGCTCTGGTACTACAGGTGCCAGTCTCAGAGCAGGTATACCTACCATAATCAAACCTTTCTTTGGAGATCAGTTCTTCTTTGGATCGCGTGTAGAAGATTTAGGTGTAGGCATCTTCTTGCGAAAGCTTAACGTTAGTGTGTTCTCACGTGCACTGTGGGAAGCGTCACATAGCGAGAGAATGATCATCAAAGCCAAAGTGCTAGGTGAACAGATTCGAAAGGTACGCAGTCCCGTTAATATTACTAAGTAACCCACTAATATCTTGTAGGAAAATGGAGTGGATACAGCGATCCAGTCCATCTATCGAGATCTGGAATACGCCAAGTCTCTGATCAAAGGTCGGCAAGGTAAGGTGGTAGATGACGCATTCGAGGACTCTGAAGAGAGTTGGACATTCATTGGCGATGACACGGATCCGGAGTTGGTGAAGCGTATACATGGATGGGATGCTATGGCACACTCGGGACTATTGCAGCGAAACGCAGTCCTGTCAGACTCGGAGGGCTCTGCAAACCGCGAGACTACTTGATGCAGCGAGCATAGTTTTGTTTTTCATAGACGCAGTTCTGAGTTTTAGGGAACTGACTTCAAGCGGAGACGGTGGGATTTGATTTAGGCAGTACTTAGCATGGTAATTTGTATGAAGCGCAGAACGTCACGTAATTATGGGAGTGTTGGTTTATGGTAGAATAACATGAGTATAATAGAGCAGCGCCCTAATAAAGATCACGATCAAATGCATCAGGCCTGTCTTTCCATACATCTAGCAAATCCGAGTGAACTTTGTACCACCTCTATATGATATTGTTGCGCTGGTGTTGTTGGATTGGACTCTCAACACATGCCGAGAGTGGACAAGGCTGATAAGGCTACCACTTTCGACTCATGACATTGCCCCCCTGAATGCGGATCATTGTTTGAGCCAATCAACAAAACTAAGTGGGGCCGACTCTATACATAAGAATCGAATCCCCAACTTTCCGTTTGTCTACCAGTCGATAAGCACACCTCTATTTGCTACACGCACCCTCGACCACCCACGCTATTTAACTCACGTCCAGCGCAAACAACCTATTCCGCAAAGTAAAATCGCAACGTGCAGGTTTGCTTCGGGATTTCTATTCGAATTTGGGACTTGGGAGACTCGCGCGGATCCCAATGCCATAGGTGAATATGCGCGCAGAAGACAACGTGTTCCGGAAGATAGGATATACAAGCTGTAACCCCACGCGACGTTTCCCATGAGAGCTTCTAGAAAGCTCAAGTTGAGATCGTATGTTTATTCCGCAGCTTGTAGATGCCATTAAATCTGTACTTGCAGCTTGCGCAAGCCGTGTTTGTTTCTTGGAAGCCTTGATTTCAATGTTTCTCTGGAAGTCACGATTGCTAGTTGCTTCAGGTGTTGGAACACGCTTCGTCCATTCCGTCTTCCCCGCGAAAGCCATTACTGACAATTCTTCTTCCGCAGATCTGATTCAAAGACATTGCATGACCACAAGCATAAGAATTGCCGCGTAGGAGGATAACAAAATGGGCAAAGTGTTGAAGTTAGGCGCGAAGCTTAAATACCCAATCGTCATCAGCAAGCTATTGAAGCAACCCGGGGAGCAGATCAAGAAACAGGATGCTCTCCTGCAGTATAAGTTCACATGGCAGATGCAGCTTGGTGATGTCTTTAAAGGGGGTGATGACTATACCATGGAGACGATAACAACCACAGCCGATTGGGAGAGCCCTGTCGAGGGAGAAATAACTGAATGGAAGGTGCACGAAGGAATGGAAGTCCACGGGGATATGGAGTTTGTGGATGTCAAGGAGGACTGCTCGCATGCGATACAATTTGCTGGACTTTGCGGTATTTGTGGAAAGGATATGACGGAGACATCGTGGGCTAGCACAAGTGTTGATACGGAGCGCGCGCAAATCAGCATGATCCATGATCAAACGCATCTCACCGTCAGCCAAAACGAAGCATCGAGAGCAGAGGAAGAGCTACAGCGGCGGTTACTGAAGCATAGGAAGCTTACGCTGGTGGTAGATCTCGATCAAACCATTATACATGCCTGCATCGAACCCACGGTCGGCGAATGGCAACGCGATCCCACATCTCCGAACTACGAAGCTGTTAAGGACGTGGTTGCTTTTCAATTGAACGATGATGCGCCGCGAGGGTTAGCTTCCAAATGCTGGTACTATATCAAGATGCGACCTGGCCTTCGGGAATTTCTGAGCAAGGTGTCGGAATTATACGAATTACATGTATATACGATGGGCACTCGGGCATACGCGCTTAGCATTGCGAAAATTGTTGACCCCGACAAACGACTGTTTGGAGACCGGATTATCAGTCGAGACGAGAACGGAAGCATGACTGCCAAAAGCTTGGCAAGACTCTTTCCTATCGATACGAAAATGGTGGTTATTATAGATGATCGCGCGGATGTTTGGCCAAAAAACAGACCTAATCTCATCAAGGTACATCCTTATGATTTCTTCCTTGGCATTGGAGATATCAATTCGAGTTTCTTGCCTAAGAGAGAAGAGATCCCAAAATCGGATCCAGCACCAAAGAAGCCCGCCGCAATTAAGGTTCCAGACGAGTCGGTCAAGGAGGAAAGCTCGGAAGATGCGCCAGCAAGTACTGAACTGAACGGAACGGGAGAGAATATAGAAGAAGTCAATACAACAGAAAGCTCTCATATGAGTGCATTAGAAGAGCTGGTGAAGATGGGTGGAGGTGATGATCATGCCTTGCTCGAAGAGCAATCAGCGGAACAAGAGAAGTTTTTGGAGAAGCAAATCACAGAACGACCTTTGGCGCATTTGCAAGAACAACTAGAGAAAGAGGCTAGTGACGAAGAAAAAGTAGAGGCAGCTGAAGTAGCACAGAACGGAGATCCTGAAAAGCCACATCCGCATCACCGACATAATCTTTTGAAGGACGACGATGTTGAGCTGATGTATCTGGAGCAACATCTGTCTCGACTTCACAAGGCATTTTATGAGCAATACGACGGTGCCTTGGTCAATGCGCATGGCGGACGAGTGGCTCAACTCAAGCCAGGAAGAACCAAGAAAATCGCAATCAAGGATGATGCAGCGGATCTGCAAATCGTCCCCGACATAGGCCATGTGATGCCAGCATTAAAGTGAGTATCCAATGTGAACTAAATTTAAAAACGGACATACTTTATGGAACAAATTGCTAATCAAGGACTATAGATCCAAAGTTCTGGAAGGTACCGTCTTGGTGATGTCTGGCCTAGTCCCATTGTCTGCTGATGTAATGAGGTATTTAATGACATTTACTACAAACCATTTCCTTTCGCAAAACGTACCATCAAGTAGTGGTCTTCGAGCTGACTATGCTTTGCATCTGCGCAAGTCTACACAATATACTAACACCCAGAATTCTAGAACCGAGATTGCTATCCAAGCACAGAGCTTTGGGGCCTTATTGCAACGAGAGTGAGTTAATGAGTGAAGTCTATCAAATTGATTGAGCTAATGTTTTACAGTGTCTCGAGGAAAGTCACACATGTCATTACTCCTACCAGCCGCACACGCACAAGTAAGGTTCGACAGGCTGCAAGATATCCCCACAGTAAGTATTTCGTTCTGATTTGGCGTATTGGAGCATTTTTGAGTTGGAAAACCATACTAAATATTGCATAGTCAAGATAGTCACCCATCAATGGCTACTAGATACGATTAGCAAGTGGGAGAAGCAGGACGAGACGCCATATCTGGTAAATACTTATTCACCCAAAGTTGCTGATGTGTACTAACTTAGCAGGTTGAGATCCATGAATCGGATCGAATCAGTGGTCCATCCTCAATTCGGTAAGTCACAGTTCAATCACTTTTAAAATTATGTCGATATCGTTAGCAATTACTGATATACCTGATAGTGACTCGGATGATAGCGCTGAAGACGAGGACTCTACCGGAGACGAAGATGAAATCGACGAAGGTCATTCGAGCGTTCCTGCCAGCCAAGAAGAAGATCTGAATTCGGAAACGTTAGTACCTAGCGACATTGATGGTGATGTATCGCCCATCGATGAAAACATGAACTGGGCTGCCATCGAAGATGAGCTTGCAGAGTTCATGGGTGGTGACGATACCGACGATGGGAACAACAGTGACGCCAGTACTTCTACCACTGACACCAGTAGAAGCGCGCGTGGTACAAAACGACACCATGGCGAGATTACTGATGATGATGTAGACGAAGGTGATGAAGATCCTGATATATCGAGTGCATCAGTAAAGAAACAGCGGATGTCTCACGACAGAAGTACAGGTTTGAAGACCATCGAGACACCAAGCGAGGGGAGTAGCTTGCCTACGCCAGGCAAAACAGACGCTGAAGACGTAGATGAAAATGACGAAGATGATGAAGATGCAGATGGAGACTTTGGAGATCTGGAGGCCGATCTAGAGGCCGAGCTTGCGGCAGATGGTTAAAGTAGTAGTTTGTATTCGTCGAAAGCATTGCGAAGGCGTTACGGGATGATGGGCACCGGTACCGGCGGTGGGATGGCTGGCGCATATGAGTATCTTAAAGCAAGCATTTTGGCATCGGCATAAGTATGGCGTCGAGTTGCGGTAACTTTTCCATGTAGCGAAATTATTACAAGCATACATTTTTCTAAATCTGTACGACTCCCACCAAATAAAAAAGTGTGAATATATGAATTAAGATGTAAGATGATCACCTGAGACTTTATACTTGTTTCACGCCTCCCTCCTAATCCTAAATTTGTAGTGAGTAAGGAGAGCTTGAACTTTCGGTTCCGGCAGAATAACAACAAAAGCCCACATTTGCTTCACCGCCTTCAACGTCACTTCAACATTGGATCGTGCAATTGGAATTCTAGCAATTGAAACATATTCCCACAATCAATCATGCCGCAAGATCTGCCGCCCGTTGGGGGCTATGGCCCAGTTCAATATAAGGTGCGTTGTTACCACTTCGGGACATTCATCGTCACGAAAATAGGATGAATGGGCAGAGGGGAAGAATGAACATGACAATGAGACGCGATTGAGGAGCAGCTCGAGCTCGAGCTTGTCCGATGCAGGTATTAAGAGGAGCACATGCTGATTACATTGAATCACAGAGAAACCTTCCAGTCCGCGGATTCCGACCTTCGGTGATGTTGCTAGGTGTGGCTGGCATAATGACATTCGGTTTCTGGAAGCTTGGAAAGGGAATTCGCGAACAAAAGTACGACGCTCACCTGCGATGCGTGATCGGAAGAGATAGGAGCTAACGGAAACCAGCGAGCTTGCGCGAGAGAAGATGTGGTCGCGCATCCATCTCATCCCGCTGTTGACAGCAGAGGAAGATCGTGATTTGGTGAGAAGGCATTTGGCCGACCAGGCTAGGGAGAAGGAGCTCTTAGGCAAGGAGACCAGTCCTTACAACTCGGACAGGTAAGCTATCTTGCTCTCCCTGTTATGCTTGTTGGGCGATACTAGGGGAAGGCATTGTCCCTATAATATAATACTAACCTTGGGCAGATTTGTCCGACCCACATTCGCTGTTACACCTAACAAACGGTCTACATAGAGGGGGATGGAGAAATATTATACTAGGAGTGGGAGAAGGGTTGTGGGGAAATGTATATAACAAAGGTGTACTAAAAGACACTCAGATCGTTCAAGAACATCAAAATCATCATATTAAACCAATGCCTTCCTATCTACTATGCCTGTTGCCATTAACTCTAGTGAAATCTTCTGGTATTCCTAAGTATGAAGCGAAAAGAGCTGTTGAATAGTGCGGGACTTTAAAACTCAAGTTTGGTCGCTAGCTCAAAATCAACGGTTCTTATAACAAAGCTGCCTAGGAGATATTATCAGAAGAAGGTACTTTGTGCCTACAACTCATTTACGGAGAACATTATATTATTTCCAGCCACCGGTTTATGGTCACTATCATCCCCCATGCTATAAATTCCACCCCTGATCACCCGGCCATTCTTTTTCTGGCTTGAGCTCATATATATGGTTAACCATTACTCAAAGTTGGCGATCATTCAAAGTGAAATCGGAGTCTCAAGCAAGAGCACCAGCAGAAGGCTCCCCCAAAATAGTGCTTATATCCGAAAAAGACAATTTTCTTCCGTCGTTCACTAGTCGCATTAAGAGTTTGTGGTGACCGACCTCCTTACCCATTTCCTTCCCTTTGTCTATGATCCATCCATTGATGTAGTCGATCTCTGTCTCTCTTCCCGCCCTCGAATCCTGAAGCATTGAACTCGTGTTAGACGAGGTATGATGCCCGACCAGATTGACATAATCAATCACGCGTTCTATATCGAATCGGTCCTCGGGCCGAAGTCCTGGTAGTCCGTTGATCACTTCCACAGCTTCTTCGGCGAGTTTTCTGATCACGAATCGGAGATCCTCGGTCTTAAAAAGTGCGCCATTCTCGCAATCCAATACCGTTGTTAGAGGATTTATAATCGAATTTACAATGAGCTTCTCTAACTGCAGATGTAACAACTCTTTCGCATCTACCTCCGTGGCCACTAGATTCTCCGCCCGCACAATTTTGTCAAGAAGGTATGTGCCTTGCCCATTTCCCTCTCTGGCATCAGCCACAGTTGAGGAAGGGTCAAAGCCGACAGTCACCTTACCAATGCCAGCATGGACGGCCTGAAAGGGCTTACTTGGTGTGGATTTTACTCCATGTGAGTTCACAGCTGCTAAGTAGCAGGGCCTTTGGGATTCGCCGGGAAATACATTAGCATTAATTTTGGAGATAACTCCCATGCCATTTTGGGTGAAGAGTATTGTTGAGGCAGGGGTAAGACGGTGGGCGATGGCGGATACCGCTCCGACAGCCTTCGTAGCTTTGGTAGCGACAATGAGATTTGCGATTTTTGACTATTTAATTGACTATTAGTGATGTTTGATGGTTGGTATATGGTATAATCGTTACAAGAATATGTAAATCAAATACGAATTGCGCTCTCAATCAAAATATGCCAGATATCCAGATATTCTATCAGCTACAAGAGTTCACAGGTAGTAACATGTTTTCCCTCGTACGTTGTAATGAGTTCACAGCTGAAATCTAAGAAACATTTAAGATGCCACATATCTGTACAATATAGGAAGCTAGTATTCCGAATAGTACGTGTAACTGCAGAAAAACAAAAAACAGTTGGTTCGTTCCAGATATGACGTCTCGTGGTCCACAAGAATGAAATGACGCTACTATAGGTCTAAAATAATAGAATGCATAGATTCAGTTAAAATATCGCGACATCGAAGCTCTCCGATGCACAATTTAAATCACTAATGAACGAGATACTAACATACCTGAGGCTCAGCACCCAGCGCGCTCAGAAGCTCAACATCGAAAGCTGACGCTATAACAGGTATATCTCGTTTTACCAGCAAGATGTTCCGTCCATTTTTCTCCCACTCTTCTAAGAGCTCTGGGCGGTGCACAAGCAATGTAATAGGTGGTGCATTCAACTCCATGGCCAATGAGTGTGCAAAAAGCAGGCCAATATTTCCAACCCCTAGCACGTGGATTCGTTCTGCCTCCCATTGACTAGGAGTTGATGATACATTGTATTGTCTTGAACTCATGGCGTTGACCAGCTTGATCATGGTTTTGTGAAATTGGAGTGGTGCACGTCGAATGACACCGCGCGCGTCGCAGGGTCTTATGGTGGAGAACATGCACCTAGTGAGCATTCTTTTTCTTCACCTTAAACCTTCATTTCTCATATCTCTGGTAAAATGTGGTGTAGAACGATAGCAGTGTCTTGCATTGTGACTCTGCGGGTGCTAGACTGTCTTGTCTGGTCACGTGAAAATGACATTTCCAATACACCACAGCTTTTGAAGCTTCCGATGATTCCCAATAGCTTGTCTCAGCTGAAAACGAGAGAGATTTGGGCAAAACGTGGAAGCATCGAGTATAAAAGGAAATGTCCCTTGATTGGGTGTTCATGCATGAAATAGGCATCTTCTCTTCTTGATGTAGTATCCTAACTTCGCTTGCCCATGTCAAATACTACCATTCACTCTATCATGAAACCTACCTGCTACCTTGCCTATTTCAACATCCAGAACAGATAAAAAGTACTGTCTTAATGCCTTACCAACATAAGTATCGATCCTTGATCATCCTTTGGATTGGTCTCAACCTCCCGTTCAATGTCAGGGATACCCTTTACATCATTCTTGGAGATGAATTGCTGCCGCCTAAATGGTATTCCACGACCAGCTTTTCCCCTTGGGCGACATCCGTAGCGAGCGAGCATAGTTTGAAAGCGAAGGCTGGAATGCTGCTGAAGGAATCGTTAGTGTCATTGAAGTGTACATAGCCCTTTGGTACTTTCGGATCGTTCAAACAAATAAACAAAATAGACCAAGCGGTGTGCATGGTAGCACGGCTGGTAAAGCATGTGTTCTAGGGTTAATTACTGGGACCGTCACCTTCAGCAAAACATCTTTGTATTTCAAGTTCTCTAGGCATGCTTTCGGGTTCACAGTGTCATCTCTAAATGGTCGCGCAGCCATGAAGGAGTGTTTCTTAGGATTTAAACATTTTTGCCATGCTAATTGGTGGGTATCGTTTTTAATATTGGTCCCCAAAAGATAAATTCTCACGAATCTGCCACTGTTACCATCACATCTATATGTAGCTTGGGCATAACTACCGAAATTTTGAACATAAGTACATTTTACCTCTTAGCCTCAAGTTACATGCTCTGTGTGTTTGCCAAAGACATTATTGATGGGTTTGCACTCCTGAATGAAAGCGAGCATCTCAAGGGTATTTACGATGATTCCAAGGCGGGTGGCTAAGCATTGTTGGACACAGTTGGTAACGTGCTGATTATGCTCTTGGTATGCTCTCATGGGTTTTTGCTGCTTTGGAAGCTTTTGCATTAACACTCACTTTAAGGAGCGTGTAAATCACGAGTATTTTGCTATGGCATAAGAGAGATGAAGAATCGATACAATATTTCATATGCAGTTCTTGCGAAACAACCTTACTTGTGTACTAGAAATCTTGTGAATGAAAATAATACCAAGCCATGTCCCAGAAGTCGTCAATCTAGCTTTCCGAAAATTCGATAAGAATTTCCGTATCTGTCTAAGCTCTATTGACGGCATAGCGCAGGCCCTTTTCAAGCATGTATCTTCATAGATATCGAGCAGCTCCGACATGGTGTCCAGTACATTCTCAGCCTACCAGGGTTAAAAGAATCGTACTTCTGCTAACATATTACCTGAAAATCCACCTAATCAAGGAACTTTGCCTAGTAATTCAGTAGAAATATAATGACAGAATACTAGCATTCTGTATTGATCCAATCTCTAAATGCGTTAAGCGAGCCCCTTAACACGTGATTATTTCAACAAAAGAGATACTCCCTTATCCGGACAAAAGCTGTAGTGATCTACGATGCGGAAATGCTATGACTGAACGAAGCTCCATGTTTTCTGAATAGAAAATGGACTTGGTTTCTTTCAGTAGTAAGTAGCTTTGCGTATCATCTCAAGTTTGGATTTCTTGATAAACTACCTTGGCCTCATATGTTTTGAAAATGGATCAAATAATTTTCTGACGTAAACAAGCAGACGAAAATAGAGAAGAGGTCGTGTATTTACAATCGAAACAGCTTTACTAGGCCGGTCCATCCGATACAAAGAGGACTATGTAGTGAAGTGGATGTAATTTCATCACTTTTAGTACCTACGACATGCCTTACTCTTGTAGAACCACAATCAACTTCTTTCAGCTCAATTCTTGTCCGACCAAGCTTCATAGACAATGACGCTTCGATACACCTCTCCCTTTTTCACTACCACCTGATCTCTCCATCCCGGCACGTTGACTGCATTTACGAACCTGCTAGGCTCCACACAAAATCCACTTCTGGGACCACGGGCAGGTTGCGTCTTTCCATTTTCTGAGATTTCGGGGACATCGATATATTTGCCTGTATAGAACTGGAAAGCTGGCTCGGTGCTAGAAACACGGAGATGAATCTGGGTGGTTGGGTGGTAGGCATCTATTAGCTTGTGGAGGGGAAGGGATGGACCTTTAGGGTCAATTGACGAAGTGCTGGTTGGCTTGGGGGTGGACAGAGACTCATTGGGTGGCCTGCAGTTCGGGTTAGAAAAATCTGACAAATGACTAGAGCTGACTCCAAAAGCGCCATATACTACTTACTGAACAACAAAGCAGTCATCAACATCTGGATCAGATAAACCCAAAGTGAACTTCTCTCCAGATTTTATTGTTACGGTATGACCCTGGCCAGCTTCGTACGGTTTTGGGAGATCATTGGGAATTCCTCCATCGTCAACGGGAAGGTATATATTGGTGTGCAGAGTTACCTCTGTGCCTTCAATAGTTGGTGCCCCGGAAAGATTGAAGTATCTAATCGGGTCAGTTTGAATTGCAAAATTGGGAAATTACTTACGAGTGATTCGTCAAATTTAGCACCGTTTCCTCTACCTCATCGCCTACGAGCTTCGCCTCGTACTTAGCGACCAAAGTGACTTTACCATCCTTGACGCTAGTAGTATAGTTCACCGAAGCCTCAACAGTTCCAGGGTAACCCTCATCTCCATCCTTGCTGGTGATTTTGAAAGTCACATCATCGCCGGATCCTGAACTCTCCCAAACTTGCTTTCCCCAACCTTTAGGGCCACCATGAAGGGCATTTGGTCCGTTGTTAGCAGCCAATTGATAAGATTTACCATTCAGATTGTCAATCTATGACGGAAAATTAGAACTCCGTAGCCTTTTATCACCTGACGCTTGGGTACATACCTTGGCACCTCCAATACGATTAGCTACTCGACCGATGGTTTCTCCAAAGTATGGACCATTGTACTTCTCATACTGCTCCGCTGTGTCAAATCCTTGTACGATATTGGTTCCATTGACGTTGAGCTCTTGAATAATCGCACCCAATGGGAGGAATTTAACAGGTTCTCCGGACATGGTGAGAATTTTGCGATTGACTTTGTTTGACGGCTAGTAAATGGAGTTTGCTGTAGGGGTTTTACAGATGTAATCCGATCTTGTAGAGAATTGATGTGTCGAGAGAGGTAAAGAAGGGAGAATAGGTATGTGAAGTGTAGATTCAGCCTGATGTTGAGGGTGGGATGGTGAATGGGGCGAGCACGATGTTGGAAATCGTCATGTTTGGCGGGGTCATGTTACCAAGAGGAACTCAGGCTGAATAGAAGTAGAAATCCACTACAATATATCACCAATATCTGTATGTCGGAGGGGGAGAGTCGAAATAAAGACTTCAGTTATAAAACTATATAGATTCCTTCTCTTTAAGCATATATCAATTACCTATGAATCTTCACGTGATTATGGAATGTCTGGCAACCAGCCAAAGAAGTCTCTAGTTGATATCTAGCTACTTTCCTATGATAGAGCTTCGTACTCATCTTGCACTTCTTATTTATTAGCTCATGATTACTCGTAGATGCAGTCACTAATAAGAACCATAGGCAATAGCTCTCAGCTTTGACCCGGTTCCTGCGCTCGCCATGTGCAAAGAATAATCTAACCAGCAACACGAGCCATCTCGATCTGATAACTCAGATAAATCAGCCGCCCGTGATATGATATTCTCCAGGATGCCTAGAGATGGCCTGATGAGTGCATCCAACTCTACAGTGGGAATACGCGATGAGAGGATTCTGTGATGCTCTGCACATCACGCATCTCCATTGGGATGAATAGTGGGTCGACCAAAGAATGGAGAAAGGTTCATTCCAAAAACGGCATTTCGGTTGTTGAATGCGACAAGCGACAAAGTTGAAAAGCCCGGATCCAGCTGTTTTCATTGGCAAGTTGATTTATGGAGAAAATTTCCAAGAACCGAACTGCCGGGTGTGGCGGTGGTGTTGAAGTGGCTGTTGAACCGCCGGTTTCAGGGGGTCCGATGGCTTGGTGTTATTCAAGAGCATGCGCTTGTGGATTTGGCTGGCGAGATCTATACCATATTTCAGCAATTTGACGAAAAATAGTAGTGCTCCAAGCTGGCCTGATTTTAGATGTCAGCGACTTGAAAGCTCTCTGTCTTTTACCATTAAAAAGTAAGAGCAATCGACCTTATCATTTGCTACGTACGATGCCGCAACAATAAGCTGGCACCAAAAGCTCTCGGGCGTGGATCCTCTTATACCTGCAACTGTAAGCTTCCACCAACATTACCTAGAGCGCTAACTCAAGACGTGAGAATACTCTCACAACCACTTCTCTGGAAGAATTGTTGGACCGAAACTGCATGTGCTCACTCTGCATTTTAACCCAGAAAAACTTCGGATAACTTGGGGACCATTAAAACTAAAAAATCTGTGTTGCCTTTGAATTGAATTTATATGTGTCGGCCATAAATTAAGATTAAGATTCTTCTCTCCAAAACACATTGCCTGTCGAAGCCTACCTTTCCCGTTGGCAATCTTATTTCTCAGCGAGCGCTCGCCTCTCCAATACTAAGCCACATCGGAGCCTGCCAAATAGAAATAATCATCAGTCACTTAGACTGCATTGACGCTGGTTGGTGGAACTGGAGGTGTCCTGCGATAAGCAGCAGCTGGAGTATGGGGTTCCATCTGGCGATCCATCTCCAAGTCAGCAACCGGAGTGGCAGTTGGTTGACTATGACCCCCCTCACGCCGGTGACCATGCACAAAGTACGCAGTCGCAAACAGAGTGATGATGAATAGCAAGCTAAATCCGTCAGATGATCCAAGTCACTTCCCCAGGAGTTTAGCTGGCATGACTTACAATTGGACGGCGCCGAACACAGCACAGACAATCAGCACATTGCGATATGTTCCGTCGTAACGATATGAGGGAATGTCAAAGAAATTAATCACATCGTCGAGGTCTGCGGATTCCGCAGCGCTCTTCGCGAACGAGACCAGCCAGAAGATAATGAGGAAGAGGTCGAGTGCCAGGATAGCCCAGTAGTTGTAACCCACTGCGAGCCTTTTTTCGGTAAAAAGGATGTAGACAATGGTGATGATTGTTATGATGGACTGCTAGCTGTAAGTATGTGCAAACGCTATTGAGAAAGGGAGGCAAATACAGTGAAGAGTGTCAAATCGAACCCGGTGGTCGAGTAAACATTGATTCCATAAGCTGACAGACCAAGTAAGGTGACTCCTAGCAGAAGCTGAAGAATACGTAGGAAGGTAAGCGATCTGGGTACCTGCGGGATATGACTCTTTCCAATAGGGCGCGTGGTGGTAGACATATTATTGAATTTGATTACTGCCTTGTCCGAGTATTCGAATTGATAGCGCAATCAGAGATCTAGAAGAGATTGAAAATAATGAAAGTTTGAGAGATTGGAGTGTCAGTTAATGGAATCATTATGTCTTTGAAGGTGAACAAAGAAATGAGCTGGGTTGTGGCTCGCGCGCTGTTGTTCTTTGTTCAGACGTGGCAGTTTTGTTAGTCCATTGAAAACATCAATCCAGATCTGGTTTCAGCTGATTGCCGTCTCGGCTAGTGACCTAAGACACCTCAAAATGCAGCTTATTTTTACATTTTTACTGAAATGAGATTTTTTAAACTTGTTAAGTTCTAAATTATAAAAGTTTCTTTTATCAGATAGCACTGACGGTCTGCGTATCTCCAATGTGGGTCATGTGAGTTTCGGATTGCCAATTTCAACGTCCCAATGATCTGACACAACTTTTTCATTGAGACAAGTATACAATTGGTAATGGATAGACTCTAAAGAAATTCTATACAGCTAAAACACCGTCGCGCTTCTTGAATCGCTAATCCTTCTGTCTGTGCATTTTGTTGTTTCTCCTTTTCTACGACTTGTGTTTTCTAAAGACTTTGAAGAGGGATCATTTTCGTCGACGCAGCAATACCATATGAATGTCGTTCTGTAGAGAAAGCAAGTGGGGCGGTCGAGTGCGTTGCAGGGCGCCGTTGAAAATTTCTCAATCCTACACCATTTACTTAACATAATTCACAGAAGATCAGAACGCTTATTCTGCGAAGAACATTCTACCTTGGGTTGGAACGATTTTCTTAATTTAACCTATGGGCTAATTGATGAACCTTTGTATCCACTAGCTACCTAAGTTATCACCACCATTGATTGCGCTCCTCGATCAACATGAAAGCGTGCAAGATGATCCACGAGAAACTACCTGCAATCATGCTTCGTCAACCGAGCTTCTAAAATGCAAAGAGTCCTGCGATCAAAATAGCGAAGCTAAGGTGAGACTACAAGTAAAGTGTTAATAATCCAACAACAAGATTCTGCGCTTGTAAGTAACTTACAGACTTGGCAACAACATCTGCGCCCGAGGTACCATTTCCAGTAGGGTGAGCAGGCTCACGGTGGACAGTTCGAGAGCATACAGATGGATTTGGGCTTGCAGGCTTGCAACCATCCCATGCATTGATGTTTGGATTGTAGCCCTGGATGACGATGGATGGTGCAATGGCGGTAGCGGGATCGGCAGCCGCACCAGCTTCGAAAGCTTCGGATAGAGTCACTTTTAGTTGTGAGCCTCCTGAATAAAGAAGTGAGTTTTGGAGGTGAAGAAAATACATACTGGTAAGTGTTGCGGTGGCCCTAACAGAAACGGTCGAAGTTGAGGTAGCAGTCAAAGTCATGGCTGAAACATCAAGTGCTCCAATACCACCGATGCCAACAGCTGCGATCATAATGCTCTTGTATAGATCTGAAAACCATGGAATCAGTATCGATCGGATTGAAGTACGCGTCGAGATCTCCAGCTATTTTGTAAATGGTGCGTGTAGCTCTAGATGTATGACTGCAAAGAGATAATACTAACGCATAGTGAGATTGACTCTTGCGGTAAGCAAGCGTTTGGGTTGAGTGGTGTAGTGATGGATCTTTCTCTCGGTTTGTTTGTTTCCTAGTAGAGAGGGGGAGGCTCGGGATTTATAGTTGTAGAATCTCGCGACAAACTTTGAAGCACTAGCGTATATCCGAGCGACAAGGGTTTATCATTCTAAGGCGAAGCTCTACTGTTGTTTATGATTCTTCCCAATTTGGCGAGGTCTATAAGAACTCGGACCAATGATATTCGTTAGAGCAACTGAAGAATGCTTTCTAGAATATACCACACCTTTTAGTCTGTTCCTGAAGCAACATAGCTTCTTTATGGAATTCTATAATTTATAGATTCCAAAGATACATATTTATTGCTGATTACACTAGGATGTAACAAAGCAGTTCATTTAATTGGTAGTGAATGCTATTAAGGTAGTTTCAAAGCTCCTAGCCAATACCAGAATGTGTTCAGGAATAGTAAACTCCACAATTACAACACGTCAAGTTTCGGTAGAAAGGTCAATCTATGCACGATCAGGTGAGTTCGCTCCTTGAAAAACCGTTCTAATATGTGCCTTCATAGTTCATGACTCATCAAAGAAACGTAGTTCCCAAACAAATTTCTGGGATCTCCCCGAGACATGATCAAGGTAGCTCAACTCATTGGAGCAAAACGTCGCATAATTAGACAATCCTCGGATGTATAAGCTCTAGATACAAAAGCAGCCTAGAGCACACGATTTCCAAAAACGTTGGCACCTTTCACCAATACCCCAAATCCAGTATTTATATGTTCTTTCTTCTTTTGCTCCTTGTATAACTGACAGTTTTCATCTAGACACGTGCAAGGATAACTAGAATCCTGGCATTCATGTTTAGGATCATTTAAAGGACAATTTGGATCAATGCACACGCAAGGGTTTCGATGCTCTTCGCATCTATGATTAGGAATAGGAGCAGTTGGGTCGGCACACAAACAGCGGGACTCATTACACTTGTGCCGAGTATCGACCAGTTGGCATGTTATGATGTTGCAGGGATGATAGAGGTCAAGATGGTGATGGTGGTAGTCTTTGTCGAGGCTTCTCTTCTGGAATCGAATTCTATGTTTCTTCTGATCCTGTGGCGGATGAGGAGGTACCGCATTGCTATCGGACAGATCCGAATTACTAGGAACGGAGTGTATACTGTGATGGTGATCTGTTCCACCAGGTTTGGGTGGATATGCAAGAGGTGGAGCCGTAAGATACGCTCCAGGATGATTGTCAAGTATTGGAGGTGGTTGAGATAATTGGGGCTGACCAGTATGACCTGCTGGTGCATGTGTGGTGTGAAAGTGCTTCCACAAAAAATAACTACCAAGACCTAAGAGTCCAACTACAATTGGGACGCCGACCCCAATGCCAGCTTTAGCACCCGTCTTAAGGCCGCTAGCACCACCAGGACCAACACCTACGGTGCAGTTTTGAGCTGGCATATCTGATGTTGCGCTGATGATAAAGATAGAGTCATTCGGAGCTTTCGTTGCTGTTACTTTGATCTCGATTTGACCTGCACGAGAAGTTTTTATTGCCAGACTGCCATAGTCATAACGGCTAGTTATGTTCGTGGTGTTCTGGACTTTTCCACCAAAGAGGAGCTCCGCTCGAAGCCGGCCAGCATCGATGGTTTCAACAACGAAGTCGATACTTTCTTGGGCACGAGCATTGTAAATGATAGACTGGGTTTGAGATCCTCCAGTGAAGTGCGCAGTCGCAAGTCCCGCAAGCAAAGTTGAATTGTTTCCTTGGGGGTTGTCATTCATAGTTAGACCGTTGAGAATGGCATAGTTGATGAAGTTGTTGCTGCTGTCTTCGCTAGTGATGGTTGAGTACACGCCGCCAGACTTTCCAATGGCGAGTACAATATCCTTGTCTTGATAGCCCGCATTCGAGTTAAGAAACCCAAATGATACTCGTATGCCTTTAGATGTCGCGTTACTGATTTGGCTAACTAGCATACTGGTGGAAGAATCTTCACCATCAGTAAATACTACAATTCCACTTCGACCAGCGGTTGTTCCGCTTCCTCCTTTGGTAAGCTCAATGATGGCCATTTCAACACCCGATGCAATGTAAGTATCGTCTCCATCTGACCCAATTCTACCAAAAGAGCTATTCGCTGATAATCCAGGATCTCCAAGTGGGTAGTCCAGAGTTGCCTCGCCAGCAAAATCGATGACAGTTACTAGATCGGACTTTTTACCATTCTTAGCCTCTGCTGAGCTGATGAGCCAGTTATTCAGTGCTCTACCAGCATCGAGTCGAAGGTCGGATGTATCCGAGGTTGCCATCGAACCCGAAGAATCGATGACGATGGCGATCTTGCGGTCACCATTATTGGATTTTACTCGAAGATCGGAGCATGTCAAGTCTATTGCGCGACTAACAAGTACGGCTGTGTGAGACTGTGTGAAGAGGAGAAACAAAAGGAGCAGAATCGTCACTCTATTAGAAGTCATCATGTATTTGAATATGAATTCGGAGTATACGTATCAGGATCTTTTGCAATACTCGGACTAGGAATTCTACAGAATATATCACCTCTACATTCTCGAGGCTGAGTGCTATCTAAAGTCCGCTCAGATGCAGAAGTTGAACTTCGCCATAATGCAGGGAATATAGTTAGAGCTTGAAACACATCTCAGAAAGACCTTAGCCTATAAGATTTTAAGACTCAGCGCAGCTTTTGGTGGGAAACTCAACTCGCAGTTCAGAATCTTGGCTTGGCTTCTCTCGATAATCTCTTGTGGTTCGTTTAGCATGAATTGTGCCGAGCTGATAGAAGCCGAGAAAACGAGCGACGCCCAGCTGAAATAGAAGGCTCAAAAAGCTGGCAGCCCATTAAAAACAAACCAATCTACTGTTGTTGTGTAAGCAACCTCACATCCAGAAGCTTGCCGGCTAGGGAGTATTTATATAACGCACCACCATTTTCTGTCAGGTTGAGACCTGAGTACGGCTACATGGTCAACCTATGGTTAGTGACTTCGTCAAAAACTTCTACTGACAGGCGTCGTCAGGCAACCATCAATAGCATATTTGCTATCTATTATTAGTAGAAGGGTTGTTTGACAGTGTTGAAGTATCAGTGAGAGTTGCACCACTCTTGATAATATGTTTTGAGTCCGGGGGAGCCTCCACAACCACAAAGCCACCTCTGCAAGTGACCATTGGTGTTACACAAGCATAAATGGGGAATTAATGGGCACCAGCCATATGTTACTTGGTATAAATTGTCTTAAAGTGTTGGAATAGACAGTTAAAAACAGAGCCTATGAATTGGCAACGGTCGGAAACAGAATAGATGGAACATGGCTTACGTCCGAGTTGGCAATCCTATGGCCTCAGAGTGGCGCAAGATCCAGCATATCAGAGCCTGGACTGTACGGCCGCCTCTCACATTTCGCGAATACACACTAATGCTGCCCAGTATTTCGTGGACTATTATGCATCTTACTGTTTCAAAAATCAGGAGGGGAATCATTTTCCAGATCAACTACTCTCGCCAGATAATATAACTGAAAACAAAATCGCAGTGTGCTTATAGACGTTCCACTCCAAGGGTCTGCAACACGGCGTCAAGTTGTCAAAAGGCTGCCGCTCATATGTATCAACTATCTTAGATAGAACTTATCAGAGAAACTACAAGTCGCTTATCTCAGATATATATTTTGGGTTTTTGGAGGTTGATAAGTGCTGTTAACGTTTGCCACTTAAGTTAAGGGCCAGAAGTCTCCTAATCACGTGACCGTCATTTGACTAAACACTATTCCATTCTGGTACCATCAACCACCACCGGAAAGCTCTACAATGATGAGAATACAATCCGACGCGACCCAGAGCATCATAAATATGATGGAGGCCTCCAAAGATGTGTAAAACAAAGACCCAACCCCCGGCAACGCATTTGATCGCGCCTTGTAGGATTCAAAGACGGACCACTCAGGAACAATGGCATGGGCACATTTTTGCTGCGCGCTTGCTTCAGCATCAGTGAGCCCCTTATCGCGAAGTAAGCTATGAGTACAAACCCCATGTTTAAGTATGGAGCTGCTCCACTGGTTTAACGCGTCTCCTATGCGATATCCATATCCAACCATTTAGGCGTGTCGAGCTGTTTCGTGACACCCTTGCTTGGACTAGAGTTAAACTACATCGGGAGATAGGTAAACAACCACCATTGATATTTGTTAAGTGCTTTGATTTCAGCCTACTTATTTCAAAAGTCGCGTCTTGCCTGCATTTGTTTTCCTACTTGTTTTCAGTTTCAACATTTCATCAATTGCTTTATGCTTCTGTTCCACTTAACAGTTTGTCAGTAAGGGGACAATTTGACATTTGACATTCGATCTATTACCACAATGTCAGACTCTCCAGGAAGCATAGAAGACGACGAGAGACCCATTGCACTTCGCAGGACCAGACGCTTTGCTGATTCCAAGGCACATCCGCAGACCAGATCTTCAGCAGCATTCCCACGACCTCACGGTATAACTACCCCTCCGGCAACCCCCAAAAGGAGTCAAAAACGCGTTCGATTCTCTGCTCCAGGATTAGGAAATGATTTGGAGCATATATCGTCAGGTCTGACACCATTTATTGGACGCACCACTATATCTACTCCTCAGTCGAGACGTTGCCACTCTACTCCTATAAGGCTATGGAATCTAGCGCCGAATGATCCACCAATATCTGGTACAGTGCAGTTCCCGCCTCTGCGACAAGTGCTCGATGGACGAGTAAAGAGGAGGCTAAAGAGGAACAGATTGAGCGAGGAAACAAATACAATTGAAGAGCATAAAAGAAATGAAGCAAAGAAAAGGCGAACGGAGATCGATAGTTTGAAGGAGGCTTTAAAGATGAAGGATCACGAAATGCAATCCATGCGGGAGCAGCAAGACTTAGCAAGCCAGATCGGAGGAGAGTCTGGCTCACCCTTTATTATGAGTAATACGCCCAGTACTCAGGTTCAGGAGCTTCAGCAACAAGTTGTTGAACTTAAAGCGCAACTAGCCAGAAGAGAGATTGATGCTACCGAGGATGCAGACTGGACTATGGCCGCACAGGATCCCTTTCTTTTTGAGGAAGATGAAGATGATATGATGATAACGAATTACTCCCATGATTTTAGAGAAAGCATGATGGATGATGAGATGATGACCACTCCAACTCGACTTAGGCTTTCATTTCCGTCGCCCCCAACTAGCATGCCGAATACGCCTTGCAAAGCTTTGTCTGTGCATAGTGCTGGCGTACAAACCTCACTGCCCATCCCCGACCCTGAAAAAGACTACCTACACTCTCAGCTTCAATCACTCGAAGTTGAGATTTCAAAGCTCAACTCTACAATAGCTCTCAGCACCGATAATAGCTCTCGGCTTCACGCTAAGCTGTCCGACTTCATACCTACTGATGAAGAGCACGATCAAACCTCAGTAGATCTAGCACTTGACACGGTCCTCACCCAGCTAGCACTTTCGCAGGCAAATGCCTTAGAGAAAAAATACGCATTCTCGGCACTCTCATCTAATGTCACAAGCCTTGGGTTTTCATCTTGTTCTGGGCCAGAACAGGTCCTTGAGAAGATTGCAGCTCAGTTCCGTCAAGCAAGACTGGATCTTGAGTATATGACTCCTGGAGAGTTAGTCGAAGGGTTCGAGAACGAGAAGTTGCTGGATATGTTAGTGAAGAGAATGCAGGTCTTAGTGGAGATGGTAAAGAAAGGAGAGGATGCCATTGATGAATACCACGACCAAGAACTATCACTAAGACAGCAATTGAACACTCGTATCGATGTCCAAGAGCAATTACAAGGAGAAATCGGAGCAGCAAAAGTAACGATTGGTGACCTTGAAAATGAGGTGGAAGATAAGGAAACCAGCAATGCAAGACTGCAGAAGGCATTAGAGGGATATAGGCAGGAAGTTCAAGGTTTAGAGAAACTGATCTCAAGAATGGAAGAGGAGCGCTGTTCCAATGAGTCTGCCTTGAAAGGTGAAGTGGATGAAATTTCTTCTCGACTACAAGATGAAATTCTTAAGCACGACATGACCCGCGCAGCGGAAGAAGGACACCAAATTCTTGTAATTGAACTTGAAAGTCGGCTCACTGCGGCTCTACAGGCCACGGCAGACATCGAGTCCCAGCTCGTCATCTTGACTTCTTCGAATTCAATTGCCATAGCAAATAAGGATGCCGCTATTGAGGAGCTGAAATGCTCAAGCCTCGAACGTGAACGTCAGCATGGAGATGCTCTTGCCAACCGCGATGCCCGTGTCTCAGAACTGCGCGCAGAACTTGGACGCGCCAACGAAGCGCTGAAAACCGCTCATTCGACCATCCTCGACTTAAGAAAGGAATCTTCGGCCTTGAAGTCCCAAATTAAAGGCGAAAAGACTCGTGGGCATTTAATGCGTGATCTAGAGTCAATGCGTGATCAATTCAATCGTGTTCTAGCAGGTATGAAGTACATCAATAATGATGCACCATTGATGATGGGAGATGGTCCAACTACAACAATTTCGAACTCCGTATCACGGCCATACTTCAGAAGAGAAGGGAGTGCGCCTGCGGCTATAAGTACAGATACTCGTACAGCTTCAATAGTCAGATTAGGGGGGGGCTTTGCAGGACATTTAGCGAGGAGGGGAAGTAAAAAGCGAAGAAGGCATGACAGCGGACTCGGATTTGTAGAAGAGGAGGAGCGAGCAGATATGGCCTCTCCTTTACCATAGGAAGTGATGTATCATTCTTTGGAGACTGATTTCTTTTGTTCTTTTGGATTTAATGACGCATAATAAATGTTTGTTCACTTAAGTGACCTTATGATTTTGTTATTCTTTGCTCTACAAAGTCTCCACCCCGTCTTCCCAACCTTTCCGAAATATCTTGAGTAGCTCCATCAACGATCTTTACACTGCTAGCTAGTCATCAAAAGAGATTTGTTCTTCTATTAGCCCAACATTCACTGTAAAACACATGCAATATAAATTTAGAACGGGCTTGGTATCAATCTTGGTATTGAGGACTCCTTCCTGATCTACTACGACCCTACTAGCAACTCTTCGAATCAGCCACATGGCTGTTGATTGAGTTGACAAGCCAAGCACAATAAAGACCCAAAACTAAGCTACAATCCTCTCTACTCGGTTGTTGCTGAGCGCTATTCGTTACGAATATTGTCAAGGACCTAGACTCACGATGAAAGCGATAGGAGAGGTTCCTGTGCGTAAAATGTATAATAAGGTTCTTGGTTTGGTAAAGTCTAGGGAAGGAAGCTCTCCGTACGGGAGAGGTCTAAGTATACTAGCTAATGAGGGTGTGGCCTCAGGCCACAACATGAAGGAAAGATGAATTGAACAAACAACGCTTCTAAGTTATTGCTTAGAGATATTAACCCCGAGTAAAGAAGTAACATCAGTCCCTGCGTAGCGAGACGCACCCTATGACAAGATAAGTCGTAGATATTTCAAATTCAAGCAACTTTAAAACTGCAATTATATCAAAAGTTTAAATATTTTGCATTCAGTCATATAATACACCTTTCTTAAATACTCCTGACCTATAAATTTTGAGGTTTTTAATTGCGTTATTACAACATATCTAAATTATAAAAAGCGTCCTTTTATAATATAATAAGTGTTAGGATCACAGAACAGTGGAGGAGAGTGCTCACGGAACTCAGGGTACATAGTCCCTAGCATAAACTTAGCAGTCATATAAGCTTTTACATACCAAACTTACGTGTAGTACATTGGGTACTATTGTTCGCCGGGGCCAGTGTTAATTAAGACTCTTCGATTACAATATTATCATTAAGGGTTTTTTACATTTAAAATAAATAAAATAGTTAGATATAGATATTCAGATTCTATTTTAAGGCTAATAGACAAGGCTATTGCTACGATTGTGGTGGCTGGAGCGTGCCATGTTACAAGACGTAGCCATTTGGGGCTGATACCTTTTCTCACCAACCGATCAAGGATCGTGGTTGGTGGAGGTGTGGTTATAGTAACCTCGGTAAAAGCTTCGGGACCCATTTATGCGGGCACCAGTATGCTTATAGCCTAGTCATTCAGATCCCGCCGCTACAAACTTCAAATATTGCCCCACAAGCTCTTTCAACGTCTCATGGAATGATACAAACTTCCATCCAAACTCTTTCTCCGTCTCCCGAGTATCCAACCTCCAGATTCTCGCCGTCAGGCTCCCCCCCAATTTTAATGTCCCGTTCTTCACAGCTTCTGGAAAGAACTTCCTAACATAGTTCTGCGCATCTTTCCAATCAAAACCATCTGGCGCATCAGAAGTCAAAATGTAGTCTTTGTTCCCTTGCACACTCGGCTTCAACGCATCGATATGCGCCCTAGCCGTATCATCAACGTGCACTGTAGCCCCCACCATCTGCGGAATATTGACATCCAGGAGCGGACTAAGTACGAGAGAGTTCCCGGACGTCACCAACTCAGCGGCATTTGTGGCCAGTTCATCTGGCCCGAATACTACTGTTGGCAGCAAGTTGACGAATTCAAATTCTGGCTTTTCCTCCTCCATGAACTTTCTTGTGGCAATGCGGGACAGGGTTTTTGATGCGAAGTATGCTTCCATTGACGTGCCGTAGGGACCGGTAATGTTGAAATTGATGTCGGCTGCGGTAAACAGTTTGAGGTCTGGGGACGCAGGCGCGGGACCAAACAACCAGGCGAAGGAGATCAGAGTTATAGCAGAGGAGGTGATGACGACTCGCTTGACTGAGGGAGTGCGGTGCGCAGCGTTGAGGATGGAGAGGGTCACTTTTAAGGCTGGTTCGATAATGTCGCGGTCATAGTCGTCCGACTAAGAAGGATTAGCTTTGTGACGATCAGTCACGGAGATGGGTAATACCTCGATGGCTTGAGGGGAGGCGATATGGAGAATTCCCGTGACACCAGGCAGGTGAGGATCGAAGGAGTGGGTGTCTGAGAGATTGTGAATAACAACCCATTGTAGGTCGTCCATGTGGGGTGCAACTCGAGCGTGAGACTGAAGTTTTGTGGCCTGTTCGGCCTTGCGGATGACCGCACGCACTGAGAACCCCGCTTCAAGAGCTAGGATCAGAGTCTTGATTCCAATATAGCCAGAAACGCCCGTAATCTATGAAGGTGTAAGTAATTGTCAATAGTCAAAATGGCTGTGGAACCTGTGGTTTCTCACGAGAATGAGATCTCCTGCCATTAAATTCGAGATGCTCAGAAGAGACTTGGAAATTTTCTTTGAAAGAATCTGAGGTGAAATGGGAAAGAGATGGGAGTGTTGGGATCTCGAATATGATGAAGATGAGGTGTATGATGCAGGGAACAGGAGAAAGTGGAATTGCATGCCATCTTATACACTTGTGAAGGCATTTCAAGGCGACAAGAATCTCCGGGCATGAACAAAAACGATGCAATGAAAATTCAATTGCATTAGATGTTATGGAATTGGCAATTGTGGCAGCGGAAAATATTGTACAGCCCGGAAAATCGACAAAACGCTAGCACGTATGATCGGAGATAAAGCATCGACGGAGCCGAAGGCTTGGCCCTCCTTGGTACGTCGGAGCACTGTTATTCTGGATAATTCAATCGGGCAACCACCAGATCTCTCGAGGTCAGAAAGTTGAGCGGCGATAGGGATCGTCTTGAAAGATTTTATAATCTTGTTGTAAGAAGAGAAGGCGGAGTGAGGTCAAGGAGTGGAGTTGTGATCTGCAGCGCGCTAAACAGTCTAACCCCAAGCGGCAAGAGCCTCCTTAGCCTCTCACCTCAATATCGACTTCTCTCTACTCAAAATATTCCGGATGGCATGAAAGCGCAGCAACTTAGAAGATTGATCTGCTCCGCCCTGGCCTTGCTATCAGCCATTACATCCGAATGTTACAGCAGGCGTTCATGAATATAGAGCCTGGGACCAGTGGAACATCCTCCTGCCAGCATATCGACAATGATGCTGGGCCGTTTCTATGCAAGATCTGCTCCAAAGCATTCACAAAACGTATGGTTCGATTCCTTTTGCTCTCAAACACAACCTATTAGCCATTTGCTCAATTGTCGTGCTAGGAACCTCGAGGAATCGACACGTACTGTACTGTAGGAAGAAGTTAGTGGACAGTCCTCCGGCCTTGAGAAAATCATGTGCAGCTTGTCGGAAAGCCAAAGCAAAATGCGACTCGGAACTCCCAAATTGTAGTCGATGCGATGATAGGGAGCTTACTTGTGTTTATGAATTGACTAGGAAAAGTGCGACCTCAGCCCAGCAACATGCATTTGCTCCGCCTAATGAACCAAGCTCCGATGGTACATTACTTGTTGATATCCCGGAACCGGGCAATGAAAACGACATCCCTTGCAACGACTATGCAGACAACGGCAATGACGCTCAGATCAGCTCAGATATGGATGCTCCTAGTCTTTGGCTTGCTCCTGTGCCTGACCTGACGCCTCAGAACGACCTCGCTCTCTGGGAACCGGATGCTGGATTTGTGGAAGACTTGGAAGTTTCGGACATGGATGCTAATATTTTGTCCAATGGCTATTCAATCAATGGATCCCCGATCAACTGGTTCATCTCTGGTCCAACACTAAACTTAACCCTCGACGCGATATTCTCAACTCCCGCAGACTGCATGTTCCATACCCCCTACCTAGTCCTTCGGCCCATGGATCGTGACCTATCCCCCACCTCGCCCAGAAGTCCATTCATTCACGCATATCTCTCAGCGGGCTCACAAATCGGCCGCACCTTCCTTTTGCAGAACCTCAAATCGTACGCGACGGCCCTTGCAACGAAGAGCCTGCCGCCTTTCATCCACGGCACGTCGCTTCCATCCCCAGACCCGAGCTCGTGTCAAACTCCGACTTGCGCAACCCCACCTCCCCTACCGACACTAGAGATTTGCAAATCGATCGTCTCACTCTACACTACTAAGACACCTGCAACAAGCTCTTTCGTTTGGCGCACTATAACTATGGAAAAGGACCGCTTTATGAACGAATACATGAACGGAGATGAGTGGACTGTGGTGTCCATGCTTCAGGCAGTCACGTTGTATGTCCTCCTCAGGATCTTTGACGAGGACTCATTCTCCGCTGAATTCGACCGCGAGCTCACTAGAGCGATGACAGTGAGACTTTGATTTCCTCCACTTATCAACGAGCTAATGGTTCTTCCTGCTAGGAAATTGTGATGCAAGCTGATCAGTGCAGATTAGTCTGCAGTGCTGAGATCGAAGGCCGCCGTCCGGAATGGAAAGAGTGGGTGTTGGTGGAGTCGAAACGAAGGACCGTGACGGTACTCTTCATACTGCACCTTCTGTTCGACATCAAACCTGGACAACAGGCCAAATCTAAAGGCGGGCTCTCCGTTCTACCGCTTCCTGCCCACAAAAATCTTTGGGACGCGGCGACGGAAGGTGAATGGATCGAAAAGTATGACGAGATGCTGAGGGCGAGAGATGGGAGGTGTTATTTGAGGTATGCGGATTTAATAGCGCTTAAGAGGGGACATGGAGGGGATAAGATGAATGACCTGAATTCATGGATGGTGAGCGGTGATGCGTTTGGGATGCTAGTTCTAATGGCTGCAAATTCTCTCTGATTGTCTATCTTCAATGAGCATTATCCCACATCTCACTGAACTAAGCCTTATCCGCTCCTTCCTCCTCCTCGTCCTCCGCTTCCTCACCCCCGCCCGCATTCTTCTTCCTCGTCATCTTAGCGAGCAACTCATCAGGCGTACCAACCTTGACCACCTTCCCCTTATCCATGATAAGAATAGTATCAACGTCTCGGATGGTATCTAAGCGATGAGCTATCGTCGAGATAGCGTGCTTGCGCATTAAAGGCCACAGTAGGTGAGGTTCCCAGAATCTGTCACTATCACAAAAAGCTCTACCTGCCATATTTCTTTGCTTTTCTCATTATATGTTTGTATGCAACGATGTCAGTTTGGGAAATCCGACATTGAAAGGGCTGACATTGTGCATGTGGAACCGATCTCATTCCTTTAAAATAGCGAACTACATAGGTATGCCTCTTTTTCCAACTTCACCCTTACGGATCTTGAACGACGATGACTTGATACTTTTGAGTAAGTCGATAATTGAATGCACAATTTAAGCTGCGAAACTCATACATTCCTCGCTCTTTCAACTGCCGTTTGAGTCTCCAGGCACAATCGGAAAAGCGCCGCCCAGAAATTTTGGTTGATCCAGATCAGACCATTCTTTCCTCTTACCCCTTCGTAGTCTAGCACGGACACGGGTATGCCCATGTCTTCTTTATCATCCTTTTTCATAGCTTCCCCTTTGGATTGGCACGACATTATCCCAGGGTCTGCAGGATCTCCTCAACAATAATATAAAGCCTCGTATGTAGGTCACCTGGGATCGAGTAAAGACACAGGCCCGAGTGAACACGAGTGGGTGTATTCAACTCGTGCGTGGGGAAGAGCTCAATTAGTCCGATGACTTTGAAACTTGGATATGGGAGTGGCTTGTCTAAAGATCTCTGCAGCCTATGCCGCGAAGTTTCTCTTTGTAAGGACCACCATAGGTTCTGATGCCAAGGGGGCCTTCGTAGTGCACTTTAGATGAAGAAGAATAATGGTCACGTTTATATATCTTTTGATCTCGTAAACCATATCTGTGGTTAGTAATGATACTTGTATTTCTCTAAATCGCATTTAACTCCAGCGCATACGTAACCTAATAGAATCTGATTTTTATTTAGTGAACTTGCTTCACCAGGACAGCTTTTCCAATATTCACGCGACATATCATTCCGCAGGGGATTTGTTATCAGGTTGCGTACCTTGCGACATACCACTAGCCGGGGCTTCTTTGGCTTCAATAGGGAAGAACTCATCGGTCTGGGTGCCTTGCAAACGAGTTGTACTGCTCGAGTAAGTTATGTTGCCGGAGCGTGTAATCCTACCTGACTGGCTGCCCTCTAAGCGACCCCTTGCTGCGAGACCGCTCTCAGGCAGTCCGCTTCGAGAGTGGCTACCACGAGTTTGAATGTCCTCGGGTATATTGATGCGGGTTTCTCTCAACGCGGGGTGGAATCTGACTTCTCGATGATCTTGTATCATCGCCGCAAGGTCACAGGACCAACATTTATATGCTGAGCGAGTGGTAGGACGGCCCTGTGTCGAGCAGGTTTCCGGGGCATAGTCGAGGACAATGCTTCAGTGGCAAGGCTTCCAAGCGTGGAGGACATGCGAGAATGAGCAGATGACGGTCATGAATTCGCACATGTTGTTTCGGATTGGCGTAGTTCCTAGAAGGATTGTGACAGTGTTAGGAGGGGTGGGAAAGTGGTGAAGAAACGATTCATGGAGGTAGGAGCCGGATATACTAGTTGTAGTTATGTGTTCAGGTTGCTAAAGATGTGTTCTAAATTAAATAATAGACCAATACATTCTTCATGTTCTTTGTGTTTTGAATTATTATGAGCTGGATGAGCAACAATAGCCAAAATTCTTGAGAAAGATCAAGAAGATGAATTTCAACCCCAAATACTCATATATCACAGGGATATCAAATTGAAATATTCAACATCAAAGACTCGCGGACTTCTTCACTAGAGCGACGACTCTTTCGGCAAGAAGCTCTGCATCCACTGGAAATCTAGCACTGATGTAATTGTGATTTTCATCTTTTACCACAAACCTAAGCGCCTATTAGCAGGAAATTATGACCTAACCAATCTTGCATCGGAAACTTACGGGCTCATTCCTAAACTGTTTTTGTATTGTTTCTCAGGATTGGCTAAGTTCTTGCGGACCTGTACACTATTAGCAAGCGCCTGTGAATGGACAATAACACAAAGTAGGACGTGCCGAAATTTCCACATCATCGCTTCCAGCTCCATACGTCTTGTAGTAGTCCCCCAAAAATGCACGAGTGATCCAGAATGCAGCCTGCTCGAAACGTGCCGGCAATGCAGTTGTATCGCAATGGTATATGACACTGTTTCCATCGATACCTTTGGTCTCCGACAGCACCATGACTCCATGACAGACAGCTGCTACACATTTAAAACTCGGTTTCTTCGTAGCAGGAAAGTATTTAGCGAGATGTTTATGAATTACAGGAGAGTTTATTAGCTGGCGACCACTTTTCTCGTGGCCCCCAGGAAGGAAAATAAGATTGTATGGATCGAGACTGAAGTCCTCAGATGCCCAGGATAATGGGTTCCGAAACTCAGTACTCTTAGACATCTGGGTGTAGGCTTCAATAGCCGACTGGGTAGCTCCCTAGGTGTTGTGTTAGAGCTGGGCGACGGAATAAATTATGAGCAAGCAAGACATACGAGAAGTTTCTGAGTGATGCCTTTCAACATCTTGACGTCACATTCTGGAACATTTCCATTCTCTGTAACAAATTGAACCTCGAACCCAGCTTTTATGAATGCTGTGTATGGAACAGCAGTTTCTACGTATCAATGTACGTCAGTAACATGTTCAAGAGGTATGTATCGAATTACTCACCTGTAGGGTCATGACCGTAATCAGACATGGGGATCAAGACCCTGGGCGTAGGCATTATGTTTATAGACCAAATAAAGGTGCAATATTATTTTACAGGTACTTGTTAGCTAAATTTTTACAGAAATTTGCGCAATTACTACTTGCATGCAATGTACATTCCTCGGTTGTTGAAGCAGTCAGCAGCATGGTTGGTGGCAAAGCCTTGCCAAGACCTACCATTAAAGTTCGCTGAACTCTGTGACATGTAAAATGGTCGTTACTCATGGTTGATCATCTATGACCAACTTCAATTTAATCATTTATATGTTTTTAAAATCAAGAGAATTTGAGCTCATCATCCAGCACCGCTATTTTTGCAAGCAGTTGAAATCAATTAAAGCGGTTTCGACTAAGCAATAATTGAGGCAGCTGTTGTAACTCTGGGAACTGTAGTGCTATGCGTGAATTTGAGGTTGGATGTGTATGTAGTTGAAGATAGTGTAAGATGGTGAAGTTAGGTTATGAGAAATGACTTCTGTTCATCTAAGACGCACTGTCTCATTCTAGGAACATTCCGAGGTGTCCGAATGTCCGAATGCTTTACGTGTTGATCGCAGTGCCGCACGCACGTCCTTGGGCATAGACATCACAACATTCATCTTCAGCCAGGTCTTAAAAGTGATTTTGACAAGAGGCTCGTTCATTATTGATGTGCATAATCTAAACTACAAATATCATCGAGCGAAAATATATTTATTAATGGCGACAGAATCTGTATAGAGCAGTCGCGAAAAGGTTGTTGTCATTACGGAGTCCTAATTCATTATGTATAGCTTAGCTAGAGTCTATAACTATCCTTATATCCTCGCCCGATACCATCGAACGATCCCACAAATTTCAACCCATGTCCCAGTGATCGTAACGCCAAATCCCATCTTCTTCTTCTATTTCTTTTCTGTGGCCCATTCCCGCCATGCTTTGAACTCCTTATAGTCAAGACTCAATGCATCCCCACGGAAGCGAATGACCTTAATATCACCGACCTCCCTCCATTTGTCTTTCTTTCCACCCCAGCCAGCCTTACGCATCAGACTGACCATAGTCTCCTCCTTTGTCCATCCTTGTTCAGCGGCTACATCCGGTAGGTAACATGCCCCATATCGTCGGCCCTTGGTCACAAAGCTAATCCGTATTCCATGCACACCCAGCTCCCAAGCCAGTTCGTCTGCTGCTGGCTCGAAATTTGTGAGTAGGGTCACGGACACGGATAGTGATGGTAGCTCTCGCAGAGAGATAGGAGAGAAGCGGGTATCATGAAGTGCAGAAGTGAGGGCGTAGGAAGAGAGCCCATCAGCGAGCGGTAGCGCTTCAAAGGTCCCAATGCAACCGCGTAAGGAGTGGCCGTCGCTGTCAACGGTGTTCCAGGTTACAAAGAGCGGGCTTTCGTCTAAGTTCAGTGAGGTACTAGAGCTATTGGCGGTGTCTGTAGACTGCTCTACGGAGGAAGATGACGCTGAGGACGGGGTGGAGGAACCGCTGGGAGAGAGGTGTGCGAGAAGAGGGTTTTTGAGGGAAAGGCTCGAGACTGGTATGTCACTTGACGAGGTCTGATAAGAGGAGTAGGAAGACTGGATTTCGGATAGTGTCAAAGGCTTTCGTTTCTCAAGGTTTGCCGCAAGCGACTCGAAGCAGTAAAGGCAGTGTTCAACCGTCGCCATAGCTGATGCTGAGGGGGGATCTTGCTTTGGCTGATGGAGTGAAATGCGATTATCGGCAGGCGAAAGCTGTCTACTTCATCCAGATGATATCGGAAGTTCGCTATCGTCGTCCACATGTCGTCAAATGGCGGGGTGAGCTACCCCAAGTGGGGCAATCGGTACGTTTAGCTGAAAGTCAGATGCATAAAAGTCAAGTCAGCCTCATGTTGGATTTCATTATTATATTGTGCAGCCGCATAATTCCCGAACCTCGTCTAAGTCAGCTGACTTGTATCGTCAGCTTCATTTCCCCATATATCCATCCATTCATCTCCTTTCCCCGGACTCGTGGAGCTCATTCATATGCTAACCATGTGGTGCTGCGTCAATTGGAGATCTTTATTCTCTACAGGTCTGTGTTTAACACAGCACCATCGTCTGATCTGACATGTTTTAGTAAACTTTCCGGATGTTCTTCTTCCCAGAGCTGCCAAGGTTGCTTTAGTGTTGCTGCGCAAGACAAAGCCGTCTCAGATATGTTTGATCGTGCAAACACGCCACGTTTAAGGCTAATAATTCTTCTGAGTTCAAGCTGGGATGGGAAATATCCGATCCGAAAGTATCGAAGAACCAGTGGACTTTGCTGCCTCTTAACCTTTGTTTTGGATCTGTCAATCCGTTGCCATCTGTCATTTCCAACTTTCAGGTGACTGAGTTCGAGCCCTATATCTTCAACTTCCAGACCTTACATTGTGTCAATCTGCATATGAAAATCGAGTTCGATCGGAAAGTCAATCAGTCGGGCAACATCTGTGCAAGATGAGCAGCTAAGCACGTCCCGCTTGCTGTGTTTGCGTAGTGTGCGAGTGCACTCTACACTATTTTGAATGTCTTGAATAGTTTGACAACTCGAACGGTCTTATAGATCTAGTTCTATGATTAGAAGATCTCAAGTGCCGCCTGTTTGGAAGTCGGTTTTTTTAATCCCATTACTATGGCGGGAAATCCATTGCTCTGAATGTTTAAGAAGTTCGTGTTACTCAACTGACAGTGTAGTATACACCTACAAAAACTCAATTGGAGTTTTATGTAAGTGTTTAGACTTCAATTAGCTGGGTTTGTAACCATTGGCAATCTTTCAGGAGAGATGGATGAACGAAGTAAGACATTGAACCTGTCCTAATTAGGTGGTGCGTCATCCCATACAGTAATTATGTTGAGAAATCAGGACTAATACCAACAATCTGAATGCCGATCTCCAAAATAACCAAGAACCAAGCCTTTTGACCGTCATATAAGCATTGCAAGCCCTGTTCCAAACCCTTCTCGTCTCATTACCCCGGTCTGCTACAACCCCCAGCAATACTACGCCACGCCGACGATTACGCCTTGGCATATACAAATACTATCTACAATCTACTGTTGACTTTCTCTTCTCTTGTCCTATTCATTCATTCTTCATTCTTCAACTTTTATACCCTTTCTCAGTCCACTTTCGCTTTATTTATTTCTAGCTTTCCTTACATTGTCGCCGGACGACCTCACTTGTCGTATACCCCATCTTTTGTTTCTTCCATCACATCCAAAAACCACTCAAGCAATCATGCAATTCTCACTCGTCACCATTGTATCGCTAGCAGCCTTTGTTGCTGCCAGCCCAATCTCACTGCCTCATGCTGTTGGTACGTTCTTCTCCGTTCTCTGCTTAGGTCAAAATTGAAGAGGTGGCATTCGGGAATCGAGAATCTGGGAATGCAGACCTAGATCAAGATCCACGTGCTTCGGCTCTTCCACCTCGACTCAATCTTCCAAACTCTGAACTCTCAAGCTAACACAAATGAACAGCCCGACAAGTCGTAACCGAAGCGGCGGCTATGACAGATGCTTCAGGAACCGTTGTGGACTTCAACTCTGCGGCCGTTGTCAAGACTGGAACTGAGAAGAACAAAAGACAGGTCACAGTTGAGACGGCTGCTATGACAGATGCCACCGGAGCCGTAGTAGTCTTCGACCCTGCGGCCGTTGTCAAGACTGGAACTCAGAAGAACAAGAGACAGGTTACAGTCGAGACGGCTGCTATGACAGATGCCACAGGAGCAGTCGTAGTTTTTGACCCTGCGGCAGTTGTCAAGACACCCACCGCAAAGAGCAAGAGACAAGTCACAGTCGAGACAGCGGCGATGACAGATGCTTCCGGAGCCGTAGTAGTCTTCGACCCCGCGGCAGTAGTCAAGTCACCCGCCGCAAAGGACAAGAGACAGGTCACAGTCGAGACAGCAGCAATGACAGATGCGACAGGAGCCGTCGTGGTATTTGACCCTGCGGCTGTCGTCAAGTGTAAGTTCCCTTAACCTCCTCAACTCCATCCTCATAAAACTAACAAACCCGCTCAGCTCCCCAAGCTTGAAGTCGACCTGACGCTACGTAATATGCTTTGAAGCCATGTGTTGGAGCTGTGATCTAGGATACGGGATGGGATATCTAATTTGGAAACAAGGGAGGAGTTGGCCGGTGGTTAACTATTATTAGAAGGACATTGAAATCAAAATCATTTCACTGGCTGTCTGTTCTCTTTTTCCCTTCTGCGCTCTATCTCTGTGAAGTTTCTATATCCGTGCTTCGACACTCTCTGCCAATGCGGTCTCACCGACAGTGGCTTTCCGTACTTGAATCTGCCTCTCTAAGCTTTGGTCTCGGATTCTAAAAGTAGACACGCACTTCCATCTCTGTCTTGTGGCGGGGCCATTTACCAATCTCGTCGTTGTTCAGACGAACACATGTGCACCTTCCGGTCTAGACCTAGGGCCTGTGGAAAAGATCACGATGATTGGTGACAGGCTTTGAATTAAAGATGATCTAGCAGGTAAGAGAACTGGGTCTGATACGGAGCAAGCAAAGTGTAAAAATCCAAAGCTTGTAAGATTCGCTCATGTTCACAAGGTGCTGATTGATATCCCAAATGCCAGATTGAAGAATGTTGAGGGCTTGAATAAGGGGTGTAACCACGACAGCATATTCTTTTGAATTGTACTTTGTCCTTGCGAACGTAGTCTAGCTAATTTCCCTTCTCTAGCCCACGCTCTACTTATATCCATTCCTTTCAAACTTCGCTGGCTAACCCATGCACTGAATAAACGCTCGCAAATACGCACGATAAATAACCACGCTCTTATAACCATAAAACCGTCCGAAAGCCTTCCTCCTGTATCATTAACATGCAGACATCAGGAAGCGCAGTGCTACCCATCAATTAAAATCACCAGCATTTAAGCCTCCTCCAGAACGCCTTGAATCTCGATGGACTCTTTCCCCCTTCCCGCTGTGGGAAGGACATATTCTTCTCTGGCCCTCCAGGCAACGGACTCAGTGGCGCCGTTACCGCCCTCCTTGTTCCCAGAGAATGACTCGCTATTATCGTATTCCTGAGATCCTTCCTTCCCGCCCTAAAGTCTGCTTCCATCATCGCCAGTCTCCTCGCCTCCATTACTCTCCTTACTATCAGTGCGAATGTTTCCTCGATATTGACCGTATTCCTCGCACTCGTTTCCATAAACCCGCAGCCGTGACTCCTTGCCCATTCCAGTCCTATTTGTGCGCTGACCTGGCGTTGAGATTGTAGGTCGCATTTATTACCAGCAACTATCTTGACTGGTTTCACGTATCCGCTTCCTTGCTTTCTTTTTTGCGTCGAGTCTCCTGCCCAGCTCTCCTCTCTTGTATCGCTCTCCATATCTATTAGGTCGTTGAAATAGTTTAGCTGGTCGAGAGAGCTCATGGATGTGATGTCGTAAACCAGCAGAAAGGCATCTGAGCGTAAATTCGAAGATGCCCACATGCCACGATACTCTTCCTGCCCTGCGGTGTCTGTCAGAGAGAGGTGGAATGTCCGCCCGTCAATATCTCGGGTCAGGGTATAGGAGTCTTCGATCGTCGGATCGTACTCGTGCGTCCATTGTGACCGCACGAGACGGAGCGTTATTGAGGATTTCCCACAACCCCCATCACCGCAAATGGTGATTGATATTCGCTCCATTTCATCGTTCATCTTGAACCGTAGGTGAGAGGCGACAGGCGAGTCGAGGTAGAGAGGTCTAAATGGTAACAGTAAGACCAGTGCGGCGCTGCTGGGGGATCACACGAGTGCCGCAGAACAGTATGTATCTGTGAAATCCAACTTCTCCCTTGCCACATTCGCTTCAGCGTGCTCTCTTTTGTGTTTCCCTTGCGTCGTCTGTGCCGAAATGCGTTCTATAGCAATTTGCGTCTACCTATCATCCTACCTCCCTCAATCAATCTGCCGAAGATTTATCGATCTGCAGATCTCCTTTGCATGTAATAAGTCGCCCAAGACCCTAATATCATTACTGAACAGGTGTGGTTGTGATAAAAAGTCGACGATATCTCGGAGAATTAAGGCCAGGGATTGGTGGTGGCTTTGAGGCCGCAGATTTGCGGGAGGAGGCTCGTGTGTTGAGGGTCTGAGAGTAGTTTCGACTTCGTCGTGCGAGGAAATGCGTTATGATGGCCGGTATAGGGTGTTTCGACAACCAGGAGAATCCATCAGGGCATCATTGAGTTGGGATTGAAGGCCTTTAAATGTCATCTCAAGCCATCATCAGTTGGCGTCGTGGTGGTTTGTTTTTTCTCGGGACTGTCAAAGTCGGGCGAGGCTGCCATGTCAAGCAATATCAGCCATAACTTCCCACTCCCCTTTATCCGGCAGCTGAAAATGGGGATGATGTTCGGCGCAATCCATGGTCTTGGTTGGTCTATGCCTGCTCCTACATAGTCTTGAGGCGATGAAGGTGTGCAATGGTTCCTCGTCGCCCAGAGCAATGCCAGAAATAGTTCGTGAAACAGTACTTCATCCTGCATTAGTGGCAGCGGATCCGCATTATGGGAATTGTACAGGACAATCCAGGAGAGCTTCTTCTCTACTTGAATCCCACCATGAACACATCAAAATCAGACGGTGGCAACGAGGAAGAGTTCAGAAGGGATGGTTTGTTTTTGTTTACACCCTCGCTAATCTGAGACATTGATACTAAAATGTCAATAAGTTTTTAATAAAAAGGAAAAAACGAAACTCTAAATGTCATCCGAAGCTTTCCTTACCCGCAGATTGCTTTAGAAGGCCCGACGAAGAACTGATCAACCACCGGCTTTGATTCCACGTTTTCCAACGGGTGAGACGGGGTTTATTAACCGACCCGCTCGTCAACTGCCGATCTTGATGCCCGTCCAAACTTCTCGTATTTTTTGCTTTTGCATTTTGTTCCCAAACACTGAGTTGACATTAGAGATCCACAGTCTCTATCGTTCTCTGTTCGACCGACCGCCTATGAGACCTGTTTCCTTGGCCTAAGTTTTGTTGGCAAACTGGCTTCTTCGATCATGGTACTAGGTGAAGGTGGTCAGACTCAAACCGACTTTGTTTTGTGCTCTGGTGAATAACCTATATTAGGCTACATATAAGTGGGAAATGCTGTTTAGTCTAATCCTCAACTCCCATTTTATACCAGCCATGCTGATTGCTATTCAGTAGTAGACGCCGTTTAGTAGTCATCTAGCTTAGGTTTATATCCATCTAAGCGATATATAATTGGTTTACTTACTGGTCCAGCTTCCCAAAAAGCTCATATGGCATACTGATATCATTGAAATCTTGATATCTTGCAGTCTTACAGATAGGTCTCAGCGAGGTTCTTATCGCTATTCGCTCTACCTTCGTACCCTTACCTAAGTTGCACAGTGATGGGCGGAAGAGGACGCCTACTTCTACTTAGGATCAAAGGACATAAATATGTGGACTTCTTTACTCGCATCAAGCCCTCAGTCTGTATTTTCAATTTTGTCCGCAAGAGCTGCAGTAATCAAAGCGCAACGAAATTATTTGAGTTTGTGATTAGTGTCCTAGTTGAAACACTTGAAAGAGGGGAATCTGTAGCTTCTTTTTGTAGAGGAACATAAAACTTTTAAAAGTCTGACGCATAATTATTCTATTGCTGGATTGTGTGTTATGGAGTGGCTGAGGCCTATACGGGATTCAAGTGGGATTATAGCAACCGCATGGCGATGTTGATATCTTTCGAAATAATCACTTCTCCTGCAACCCTGGATTAATCGATTCACCCTGAGCAAAGACCGCTACCGCTTATTATAGGGGATATGGTCACGTGAGCACGCCCTACTTACGACTGCTTGACTAAATAAACCTACCTATGTGGGTAATGAAGGAACGCCACGTACAGAAAAGTATATCCGACTTGCATTCGACTGACCCACTATGGTCGCGGGCTATATAGATAACCGCGAGAGTGGGCAATACTGAATCGATCGTCTAGAGAGTATATCTTCTGCAAACCAACTCACAATTGAAACTTTATATCCTCTCTTTCCTTAGGGGATCCAATCTTGAGTCGCAATAATCATGGCTAATCAAGAACCACTGAGTATTGTTCGTCTTGATGCGCTCCACTCCCCTGACCCTACCTTTACAATTCCACACAAGTATACTGCACACCACAACACTCCCCACGACCAAGAAGTTATCATAAGCCGTCTTCAGGATGCAGATGTCGCAATTACAACACTGAGTGAGTCTTTGCATGATTGATTCCGGGAAGGAGGGAGAAACTCCATCTCACAATATGTCATCTGCAAAGTTGCCCTGTTCAGTTTGTGGCCAAGATAAGGGTGACAGCTAATACTAGAATGATATAGTTCCAATCACTGATGCTACTCTGGCTGCTTGTCCTAAACTCAAGCTCATAGCTGTCTTTGCCATCGGTTCCAACCATATTGACCTAGCTGCTTGCAAAGAACGACATGTCACAGTATGCAACATTCCTGCAGCCAGCAATGAGGCTGTAGCGGAACATGCTATTGCATTGTATTTTGCACTCCGACGGAATGTAGTACGTATGCACGAACTCACTGCTGATGGTGATCTGTGGGTTCAAAAGGGAACTCTTGCCAAGAACTTTGGTTCAATACCCAATACATGTCGGGACGAGGTCATGGCTATCTTTGGCAGTGGTGAGCTAGGTAAGTTATCAAACTATTTTCTGTCTCCTCCATTGATTTTGTAGAGATACTTAAGTCATTCAAGAGATACTAGCCAGTGAGAATTCTGGTTCATTTCAACAAACGGGAAATTATGATTCAAATTTCGTGGTTGCTACATAGCACATCACTGGCTAAAGTTCACTTTGTTTGTCTTTAATATTTCAACATATGTATGAGCTACCAAAACCAAAGCCTTCTGGCTTCACAATCAATTCGACCATAAGATGCATTATGAGCAAAAATCTAACTAATCTCAGGTAATCGGGTTGCAACCATCGGAAGAGCGCTAGGAATGAAGGTCATATTCGCGGAACGCAAAGGAGTGCTCGCAACGTCAATCAGAGAAGGGCGAACTGAGTTCACAGAAGCTATCAAGGCCTCCACTGTTCTCATGATAACGCTTCCGCTTTCTCCCAGCACCCTGTCGCTAATTAGCGACTCGGAGTTTGCTCTTATGCGCCCGGATGCCCTTGTCATTAACGTTGCTCGAGGAGGAATCGTCGATGAGTCCGCACTCGTTTCCGCTCTGAAAGAGAATAAAATTGCGGGGTCTGCCACAGATGTCTTTATTAAGGAGCCAGCGGGTAAAGAAAGCGTTCTCGTTCAAGCTGCGAATCAAGAGTGGGCGAAAGGAATATTGGTATTAAGTCCGCATTTGGCATGGCTGGCGAGAAGCTCGATTGAGAAATTACGGAAGACAACAACAGAGAATATAGAAGGATGGTGGAGAGGCAAAGTTCAGAATGCCATTCTGTAAAGCATATTATGGAGTGACAACTTACTCTGTAACTCATCTAGAATATGACTTGCTAGAGAGCCTCGGCCGATTGGGAGTAGCAAAGTGTTAGATGAGACTAGATGAATACAAGTCAACAAAAGGCTAGATCAAAAGAATCAGCTTAATTAAAAATAACCAAGTATTGTGTATCTGGTGATGAAATTTCACTTCTCATCGCGTAGAGGCTCCAAGTTTCATAAAAGATTATATCACAATAAAGATATAATATATTTAAGCTCATTCGAACCCACCATACCCACCCTCGTAATGGATTCAGGTTTCTAGATTTCTAGATCTCACCATCTTTCTTATCGGTCTTGTTTCCCGGTAATTGCCATTTCTTGTGTGATATAAAGAAGGTATATAGGCACATGACTTTACTGTCCCACGTGATGTTTAGCCTCAAATCTCAACTTCCACTAATACTGCCTCAAGCGTAAGATAGCATGCTTTCTAAATTTGGAGGTCTGCCACTTTGAAGGATTCATATTCCCTTCAGTTTGATATCAAAGAGACCTTGGATGTTGAAGTCAGTCTCTCGTTTAATCAGTAGTATTACCGGTAGTTCGTTCACAGTCTGCCTGGTAAGAGATATCGATGCTAGTTAAACCGAAGCTTGCTGAGAGCTACGGCACGCCCTTAAGCTTTCTTGCTATTAGAATCCAATCAAATCTCTCAGACCTGACTATCAAGCAAACTATAGAATAGAATAACTGGAACTTATCTCAAAGTAGCTTTTAGGCAACATGTCGATCAGCTTCGATCTCGAAACTGATATTCCTGATATGGGCGGCAAAGTGGTCTTCATAACGGGAGGTATGTCCGATGTGCTTATTCTTTTGGTCTTTGACTCTCCATCCTATCGAGTGTTATGAAACAATCATACAAGTCTTGAACTTTCCATTGACCATCATCTTAGAGAGGAATTATGATATTTATAGTTATGAGCCAAGTCTCGGCGCTTGATCAAGTGCCTTGTGGGCTGAGACGGTGAAATGGCCTTCTATTTGAATGCAACACACAAATATCAGTTAGCAAAGCTAACTTTCCACAGGGACTGCAGGTCTAGGCGCACAAACAATCCGTGTCCTGATAAGATCTTCATCACCACCATTACACATAAATTTTACTGGTCGTTCTCAGGCTTCCGCATCTGATCTCATCTCTTCTCTTCCAGTTGAACTTCAACAAAAACTCACTTTCATTCCATGCGAGCTCAACTCACTAGCATCTGTGAAAGCATGCGCAGCTTCATTCCTGGCCCAGCAATCTCGGCTTGACATCCTCATGCTCAATGCGGGAGTACTGGATGACACCGGGACCACAAGAGATGGCTTTCAGATCCATTTTGGTATTAACTACATGTCTCACGCTCTATTTCTCAAACTACTGCTCCCGACTCTGCTCTCAACAGCAACTCTCCCAGGTTCAGATGTGCGGGTGGTCTCACTCACTGCTAATGCCTTTCGCATGCACCCAGAATCTGGCATTGAGTTCGAGAACCTGAAATCAGCCCATGAAGGCGCTGGCCTCTTTGGCGGCTTTGTGCTTTACGGTCAGTCGAAGCTGGCGGTGCTGCTACAAGGCAAAGAACTCGCACGCCGATATCCACAGCTCACAAGTGTGATTGTTCACCCACATCGATCAAACACGGGATTAATCTCTAACCTGCCATTTTGGAAAAAGACCCTAGTGTGGATAGGTAGCTTTGGTGATATGGCTTCGGTGGAGGTTGGGGCGATGACTCAGATTTGGGCAGCTGTGGGGAAGGAGGTTGAGAATGGTATATACTACGAGTCGAATCCAGGGGCTAAAGGCGCTTTAGAAAATGCTAGTGAAGATCAGGATCTAAGCAAGAAGTTATGGGAGTGGACAGAAAATGAGTTGAAGAGATTTGAGTAGATCGATAGATGTTTTCATTTTCCAGTGCCATGTTTAAATATGCTCCAGATGATGACTCGCATCTTATTTGTAAAAATCATGATATAGGAATCTCTCCTTGTTTAATATTATCTTCAGATGACAGCTATTGTGCTACTATTGTCTCGAACTGTGCAAACTACTTGAAACTGGCGACAGTGGCCAAATCTTTGGTGAAATTGGCTGAGGATTAAAACAGTATAACAGAAAATGTGGCTCAAAATACAATCTCACAGTAACGAATAACACAAGGCTCGCTTCTTTGATCTTTTATGTATATTGTCGTATTTTTTCATAACCTAAATATGTTCACCAATTTCTGCTATCGCTTTGATCAATCCATCAATCGTCCCTTGCCTAGTTTGGACATTGACCACAACTCGAAACATCTTGCCCTGGTCACCTGGTGAGTAGTCAATCATGAAGCCCTTAGGTATCAGGCTTTGCACAACGCTGCTGGTAACTCTTGTGTTTTCTTCTTCTCCAATTTCCTCCAGTCCCTTCACGCCCTTGACGCTTCCGCCTTTGGAAAAGTAAAAGCAGACCTGCAGACACGGCGGTGGATTCTCGGAGACTAAAACGAAGTCTGGATGCGAGGCGACTTGAGATGCGAAATATGAAGCGACGGAAAATGCATGATCGATCTGAGACTCATATCCAGAAGAACCATAGTATATCCACGATAGCGCAAGCTTCAGAGAATCGCCACGACGACCACATTGTAGTGTTAGATCCGCGAGATCCCAAACTTCTCCATCGGTGGCCTCTTCGTGGAACAAGTAAGCTGCCGGGAGAGTATTTGCCTTGTGGAAAATCCTTAGATCCGGCCCCAGCAGAAATGAGCACGTAACTGGCGTCCCTAGCATTTTATGAGGATTGATTGCTATCGAGTCTGCTAAATGTGAACCAGCCAGTTTACTTTTCTGCTTCGTCGAAAAGATGACTGGCCCACCCCACGAACCATCAATATGTAACCACAGATTGTGCTTCTTACAGACAGCCGAGATATCTTCGAATAGATCATAAGATCCAAGAACAGTCGTACCAGCAGTAGCATTAACATAGAAGGGTGTCTTTCCTTCCTCCTTGGCTTTTGAAACTAGCGTGTCCAATTCTGATGGGATGAGCCTTCCAGCAGAATCGACAGGGACAGACCACACGTTGTCAGATCCAAGTCCACACATTTGGGCTGCCTTTTCAAGCGAGTAATGGCCATGGGCAGAAGTGAAAAGCACGAATTGGTGGTTTTCATTTCCCGCAGTCTTGGTTTGTGGGAATAGCGTGTTCCGTGCTATAATAATCGAGGTGGTGTTGGAAGCACTACCACCTTGGGTTGAGATGCCGCCTGCATGTGAACCAGTAAACCCAAAGAGATTTGCCAATTTTTTGGCTGTTGTCTTCTCAATTACTGAAAGGACTGGCGAAACTTGATATACGTGCACCTAGGATTCTTAGCTCGACCATCACTGAAAAGATACTCGAGCTTACGTTTGTATTCAGGACAGCCAACAAAAGTTCGGAAATGACTCCCACCTAGAATGCCTTAGTGAGTAAACTCTCTATATATTGTAAACCCACGCATTATCTCATGCTATATGAGACGATCAAGTCTCTGATTTTATGAGGATGATCAGAATTGGACATGTTTGGAAAACCAGTGAATTAGTATGTCCCATGTATCAAAATTGAAGTAAGCCTTGGCTTAGTTTTGTCTAGGACTCTCTCATATAGCCTGAGACGATGGGGGGATTTTCACATGAAAAGGCTGAGGTAACGGGCAATGCATACAGCGTTGGTACTAGCATAAAGCTTGTCTAGAAATCCTTGATCCCAAGTGTTGACACTGTACTTGAGCACTTGCTCAATAGTTTCCATTAGACCTTCTTTGCCCTTTGCATCTCCGGGAAGTTCGAAATTAAGAAGATTGACTAGTTTCTGAGGCTTATGGTGCTCCACGAGACTAGTTCTTGGACCGCCTCCTGGTACAGCAAGTCCATGACCAGTGTGTTTCTCTTCAGCGTCTACATCGGCCAACCTAATAAAAGGAATTATAAGGGCCTGCACAGACTTAAGTAACTATTCATGGAACACGCGTTAGTGATCTATATTTTCTGGATCTTTTCTGTTTTTCTGTTTTTCTGGATTTTTTTTTAAGACAGTGGGCACTCACATCTTCAACCTCGTCTGCTCGATTTAGCGGTCTAGCATCACCATTAGTCACTGGCACTGTGACACCGTTAGAAGCCATTATATGTCAATAAAATTGATAAATATAAATAAAAACAAGTTCAATTACGAAAAATAGAATGACTTTCAAAGCGTCTATAGGTGTTCCTAACGCAAAAGTATGCTATGATGACGTGTGGACTACCGAAGATATTACGCCCTCATTACTCAATCAATGCACACCGGCTACAAGCGGGAACCACTCCCGTGGAAATTTTCTACACACCGCCTTTTTAGGTATACCCAGCAGTATAGGAAATTCTTTCTGCCCACTTGTACAAACAATTATTTCCTTGATGCACCCCGCAGAAGATACTTTATATAACCATTCGCAATGCCTCGAGAAAACAAGAACCGTGGTCGGCGAGAGGAAAAGAAGTTGAAGAGAAAGACGGAAGCTGGAGAAGATGGGCAAAACAAACGACACAAGGCAGAAGAGCTTCCCAGTGGCCTGGAAGAGAAGCTCGCATTCGATGCAGACATACCCAATGGCGGCGCGAATGAGGATGTGATTATGGATGAATATGAAGCACCGGATATTAAAGAAAGGCCGTTCTACGGTATGCTAGAGGACGAGGAACAGGAATATTTTCGCCGTGCCGACGAACTTCTGGAACTAAACGATTTCCCATCTGCGGAAGAAAGATCTTACTTCCTTGCCAACGTATTCAAGGAGGCTGACGGGAAGGAGCTTAAAATTGCTTGCTCGCAGTCTTGTTCGCGTTTGATGGAGCGTTTGATACTGCTCAGCACGGTGCAGCAGAAGAAGAAGCTGTTTGTGAAGTTCCGGGACAACTTCGCACATCTGGTGCAGCATAGATTTGCCAGCCATTGTTGCGAGATGTTGTTCATTAAGAGCGCGGACATTGTGACACAAGAATTGACTGGAGATGCGAAGACAGATCCTGTTGCGGATGATGAGGAGAAGGTAGAATCTATGGAGACTCTTTTCCTACTTGCGTTGGACGAATTGGAAGGAAATATGATGGCTCTCATGACGGACCGATTTGCAGTAAGTGGCACTTGTGAATCCCAAATTTGCACCGTATGAATTGTTGCCTTGCTATCAATCTGGAATGGAACGTTCTTGGTGCTCGCTACATACATGATCTCATCGAAAGTCCAAAAGCTAACTGGATATATTAGTCCCATACTCTTCGAGTCCTCCTGGTAGTACTTTCCGGCAGACCGTTAGAAAAGTCGTCTACCAAATCACTTCTACAATCAAAGAGGAAGGAAAAGACTTCAATCACCAACCACGAGAATGAGCTTTCACTCCAGAAACGTGCCGTTCCAGAATCATTCTCATTTGCCATCAACAAGATCACATCTGACACAATAGCCACGATGGACCAATCCTTTATCAAGATTCTTGCAACTCACGAGTCAGGGAACCCTACGCTTCAATTACTTCTGGAGCTGGATATAACTTCAAAAACCAAAAAGGAAGATGGTCAGAAGAGCATTCTTTCAACGTTACTACCTGATGATATATCTGAAGAAAAGTCTGAATCTTCTATATTCATCAATGGACTTATGTACGACCCGGTGGGATCTCGCCTGCTAGAAACAATTGTTACATTTGTTCCTGGCAAAACTTTCAAACAAATCTACCGAGCACACTTCAAAGACCGTATTGCTGGTCTTGCGCGCAATGAAATTGCTTCATACGTCGTGAGCAAAGTTTTAGCGCGCCTCTCTAGAGAAGATCTTGAGGAAGCTGTTACTGCTATACTTCCACAGATCACGGGATTGATAGAACGAAATCGTACCGTTATTGTCAAGATCCTGATCGAACGATGCCATGCACGAGGCGCACCTACAGCACAATTAACGGAGGCCATCTCTGCAGCATATGGATCAGACCCTAGTGATTTGATATTAAAATTAGCATGCATATCTGACCTTCCAGCTTTGACAGCGACCGTTCTGCCACCTCCTGCTAAGCAAGAAGAAGAAGGTACGGTAGTTCTCCCACCACAAATACCCAAACCCGCCCCAGCACAACTCCACGGTTCACTCCTCTCCCAGTCCATGCTTGCCATCCCTGGGGCTCCAACAGATCTCATACAAGCCTCAATTCTCGCGCAATCCCCAGCAACACTCCATACTCTCTCGCTCTTTACGCCAACATCACATATCCTCCAAGCCGCCCTCTTACCCACACCCAGCAATCTTACATTCCGACGGAAGCTGATCGCCACCCTCCTCACACCATCCACACCCGCACCGGAACCCATACTTTCCCTAGCAAACTCCAATATCGGGACACATATCCTTGACTCTCTGCTATTGAGCGCACCGACTCTTTTCATGTTTGCTGAGCGCATTGGTTCCACGCTTCTCGCTGATGAAAATAACCTACGAAATTCCTTCACAGGCCGTATCGTCTGGCGGAATTGGAGTATGGATCTATACAAACGACGGCCTTCGGAATGGGTATCTGTCCTGAAAACGACGACCGCTGCCCCCGTTCCTGTAACAGCTGCCACGCCTACAACATCGGAACCAAAGGCCGAGTTCTCAACAGCACCCATCTCGGCAGCAGAGGCTAGAAAGACCAAGCTAGCGAGGAAGAAGATGAAGACACAGCCGCAGACCGTGAGCAAACCTGCAGATGAGGGCAAGTCGGCGATTCAGTTAGCTCGTGAACGCTTTGCCGAGAAAAAGGCGATGCAGGAGCGGATGAAGAATAGCAAGGGAACGGGTGCAAATGGAATTGCTGCATAATAGAATTGGTAGACATATATCTCACATTAAAAGCATTACCAAATATTCTTCTTCACCTTGCGTCGAAATTGATTCAGTAGCCTACCTTCTCTTGAAAATACTCACACACTTGTCGTCTTCTAAATCTGCAATTCCCAACCTGGCTTAATTACGAAGTAGTGTTAATGCTAGACTAAAGTTCAATGACATCCCCTTCACTCATCCAACGCACTATCCACCCTAGCACTCGAAATCCAATGAAAGAGACCCAGATCAATGAAAACCAGGCTCAATCAGAAAACCTCCCGTGAAGGTGCACATTTACCCGGATATTCGACTTATAGATAGGAACAAATCCATAAAAGAAATGCAGCCCATCAGGCAATGGTCGTAAAAGTGAGCCAAAGGATGTGTGCGTGAGAAAGAAAGAAAAAGGAATACAATTACAACCCCAAATTTCACGCTAAAGGCCCCCCAGTTGTACCTCATCGGAGACGATTCAAATATACCCTAAATACATGTTAGAAGTTGAACTAGGAGTAGTGTAAGGACAACGACTTACACATTCCGTATCGGATGTTACTAAGCGCAGGTGCGTCGTGGTCTGGGTTACCGAGTGGAAGAAGTGGTAATGCCTCACCAAAGCTAGACGAGCCTGTCAGAGAAGTACCACCTGCAGCACTACCACGTTGATCCTGGCACTTCTCTTCATACTTCTGACCACCACGAGGACCTTCCGAGGTTGCCACGTTTTCGTGGGCACGAGCACGATTGGAAGCCAAATGGGCATAGTAAATAGCAGGGACTTAGGCACAAATTGTAAGACATATGCGCGAGCAAAGGTGAGGAAATACTTACACATGGAGACTGGAGTTGTAGAACGCATATATTGGTATGACATCTGATATATCATGCGTTGAAATTCATTCACTGGGCATTGTGCCTCATCCATGAGTACATGGTAGTGAACTGGTCTCGCGGTGCCTTGGATTGCCGAATGAGCACATAAGTAGAAATCATACTCGAATCTAAATTTGGTTAAAAGCATACAAAAACAGGAGAGCTAAAGTAAGGACTTACGGATGAGTGACATCCTGTTCAACCAGAGTACCAGGAAGAGCATTGGAGTTCTTGTCACTAGCCGAATTATCGTTTTCCTTGGGGAAAAATCGAATGTGGTGGCGCTTGGTGCAGACAGTAACAGTCCAGCGGATTTCAGCTACGCCAGGATATTGATTGCCAAATTCTTCGAAAATGGCACGCTTCATGTGCATTACCTCTTGTTCAAGAACATGAGAGTATTGTCCCTCGGAAACACCATCACGGAAGTAGTAGATGTGGGCTGGGATGTTCTTACCACCAACATTGGCAATCCAGTTCTTAAACATTGGAAGCAACATAGATTTAATGTTTGACTCGGTGATCATCTCTACACGATGTCCGTTGGTCTGAACAGCTGCAGCATAGCGAGCAGCGATGTTGTCCATAGACATAGTGATTGCAGCCATGGACGCCTGGGGACTACCGGGAGTAGCATGAGAGACGTCAGCACCTATTTTCTGTTAGTTGACAATAGCTGTACTTGTGACAAGAAAGCATACCAATGATCATTGTTGGTCGAGGGAAGAACGGCTTTGGTGGTCTAGCATCAGCAACCTTGCTAGTGGTACCCCCGAGCTTAGCATTTAATTTCATACAAACGTTGGAGCAGTACTGTGGAGCTGCCTTCCGAACATGAGCAACGTTGAGCATCTGCGAGACCATGGCAAATCGACACTCGTTGTTCTTCTTTAGACGCTCATACATGAAAGAATCGCGACCTGGTAGAACGAAGAGAAGGATCTGGGGCATCGATTGGGCTGTTCAAAGTGTTAGTATGTTGTAGGAACAGACAGAAGAGTACTTAGGCCTACCCTGATTTCCTGCAGCCGTGCGAGTAGCAGCCACAGCATTAGCCAAATCTTCTCCCGGGGAGTGTTCATAGATAGCCGGCGTCTTATTTTCAACTTTTCCTCCGTGGCCTTGATAGGTTTGAATGAACACAGTAAGAAATCGTTGAACGTCCACCTTGGGAATGCATTTCTCAATTATGCATACACCCCATGATCTGAGAGGTTCAGGGTTTGCTTTCAAAAACTTCTTTCCACGGAGATCCCAGCGGCCAGAAGTGCCAGGTGTAGCCTTAGCAGCAGTATACTGAACCTCGGGGGGCGCAAGTAGTTTAGCGGCAGTCTAGAATACCGTCAGCTGGTAATCAAAGTTCGAATATAACAACATACCTCAGTCATAGTTGTCTCAACCTTAACACCAAAATGTTTGAGATAAGGGTCTTGAGACCACTTCAACATACCAACGCCGTGTTCAATCGCCGCAACACGCTGCTTTGGGCGAGTGACTGCAAATTTGATCATGTTTGACGTTTGATCAGCAGACAACTTGTACTGGTACTTCTGGTTTGGAAGAAGGACGGCACATTCCATTGGGAACATACCATCCCGAGATGTTTCAATTAAAGGAAGCATCCAATAATTGAGAGTAATATTGTATCTCTGACGGAAATAGTCGAAGACCGAAATTTCTCTCTCAGAATTAGTAGTCTTGTCGAAATACTTAAAAACATGGTTTTTAGAGTGAACACCCTCCTTAGCAAAGCTAGCACCATTGTTGAAGGTGAAGGACTTGATCACGTATTCCTTCGTGTCTATCAAAGGTTATTAAAAAATAGTATGTGAAAATAGTAAGTGCTTACCATTCTCCTTTCCACGGTGCTTAATATGGAATTTCAACTTATACATCTTCCGCAAGTTCTTGAAGTCCTCAGACATGGTAAAACCGCCCCCCTTCATCTTAACTGGCAGGAGTTGTTGAGCAAAAACCTTATAGTCAAGGTTTCGATTTCGGTCCTTGCACAAGTTACGAGCGGCTTGGTGAACATCTTGAACCGTCCAGAATGTACCATTTGCAACGTCAACATTGAGAGCAAGACCAGTAGATGGAGCTCCAATCAAGGACTTTGGATTACAAAGACGGATGGAAGTGTAGACTCCACGCATTGCCTCAATCACATTGTCAAGAGCGGTGCGATTTTCACCACGAACGAAAAAGGACCGCTTATGAGCCGTATATAGGTCGGATGGCCACATACGCATCGCATGATCCAGAAAGTCTAAAGATGATCAGTATTAATATAGAGGTTGTGCAGAGAAACTTACTTATAGCCTCAAGAATAGAATTATCCCAAGGCATAGTTCTATTGAGATAGGCATCAATAACAGCCATACGAACGACCTTGGCTGGTCGGATAACAACTTTAACCTGATCTGGGATTCGACCTTCTCTGGGCAATCGACCCTTCTCGGCATCTAAGTCAACTATGATACGTTGCTCTGAGACATTGTAAGAAGTCCTGTGAGAGATTAGACACCTGAGTTTGAAGAGATCTGGAGAGCGATGAAGTGGCGTACCATGCAATCTTGTTGCCATCCCAAAGCCATGGCATATTTTCGGTGAGAGAGCGGATCTTACTCTGAAGAGTCTTAGATTTCCAAACAGCCATGACTTTACCACGCTTTTCAGCACCAGTGCCAATCAAGATCTGAGCAGTTATTAGCAACCCCAAAAAAGTAAAACAACTGGGTTATGGTACTTACGTCAAATTGATAGACATCACGTTGAGGCCATTGGAGAACCTTGTACTGATTGACACGGATCTTAATCGCCTTGCCTTGGGTGTTTACTCCAGGGCGGTTTGGAAGGTTAGATGGGAACTGATATCGCTCAGTGTCAGTGGCTTGGTTGTAAGTGCGGTAGTTGAGGGGCTCCATTTTAGCGTATTGACAAGTCTGGAGATTCAAATTTGATGTTTATTAGGGGAAGATTTGAGGGCGTTGAAGGCACGCTACCTCGAAAGTCGACCGTTGCAGTGAAGAGCTGGAAAAAAGGAAAGGTATATGACTTTTGGGTGCCGGTTGAAAATAGTGTTTGTTTTGTGTGTGATGGGATTTGAGTGTAAAGAGGTGCTAGTGCTAGTGGTCCTATTTCTTCAGAAGAAATAACAGTATTGAAGTAGTATTTATGATGTTGGTGATGGAGAGTATTGATTTTGTTGGTTGTTGGAGGAAGGGGTTTATATAAGAGCGAGAAAAAGAGAAGGGAGAGAGCTTGCAGCCTCGCCATCCAAGATGAAAGAGCTAAGACGAAAACATGGTGAATTAAATAGTGAATTGTCGAGTCGAAGGCGAAGGCGAAGGCGAAGGCGAAGGCGAAGACGAAGACGAAGATGAAGACAAAGATAAGAATGAAACGAAATTGAATTGAAGATGATGACAAAACCGATTTTTGAAAAAAGAAAATTGTATGGAGATTGCAAGACGAGAAAACCAGTGTGACAGGAGGATCTTGAGGGAAAGAAGATTCTACAATCAGGAATGCTGACCGAGATACTAATTGTAAACTGGAGATGAAATCTCGTCTTTGGAGAGCAAGGATAAAGGGCGTAGTGATTCTGTACCACAATGCTGATATGATCCAATTTGCAAGCCAACAGGTAAATGGACACTGGTGTTGTAATAGGTTGGTTACTGGAACTTTCCAAGCTTTCAGTCACCATTCAGATCCAAGTGAGTTGGAATTTTATCCACATTCTCCGAAAGGCAACTCTGCCCGGGATTTTCACAATATAGATTGAGCCTCAGCTTATGATCAGAGCAAACATGACCGTAATAAACGAAGGTAAGCTACACCAAATTTGGACACACAGTAAAAGACCCCGGTGACAAGCAGAGCTACAAACTCCAGTAACGTAGAAATCGCATTGTTACAGGATTTTGGGTTCTGATAAAGAGAATAATACTTACACCCTGCTCAGCATAGTATGCTGCAGCCGGTGTCTCCATGCGCGTGTTCGAAATTGAGGCCTGGGGAACACCTCGGAGGGTGGCCATGTTTACGTTTGGCCGGTTGATGATCAGTTCTATAATGATGTCAGTATTAGACAGATTTTGAGATAATGGGCAAGGGATAATAGTTGTTCATACGAGTTGTTTGAGCGGGAAGTAACTATTGTTCTTCTGAAAAGAGGAGGAGGATTATGCCACAACTTTGAAGTGGAATCTGCAAGCTAATTAGCGATGAGTTATTGTGAGCAGAGACTCTGTGTATGACTGATAGATAGTATGATCGGAGGAGGAAGAGAAGGCATCTAGCATCTAATCTGGTACTACTTTGGCAAGTGTGTTTCCAAAAGAAAATCACAGGTCGCCGAGCTTGAAAGGGAAGATCTTGAATATGATAAGAATTGTAACTTACTGGTTATACCGCTATAGACGGAGCAGCTGGATAAGAGGGTGATGAGTTGGAGGAGAAAAAGGAAATGTAAACAACAGGTGAAGTAGGTCAAGGTCTGACAATATCACACTAAACTTAATCTGGTAAAGCGGGAGGCGAAAGTGGTCGACGAGGGCAAGAACGTGCTGGCTGTCTGCTGGGTGGGGAACAGCACTTTGGAAAGCATTTAGGAATGTGAAGAAAGGAAGGAATTATGTTATTTTGTAATCTGGTTGTTTCCGAATTTATGTCACAATTGTCGAACTGAAATAGATTGGAAACTGAAAGATACGACATTACCAACTCAGCTATTTAGGTAGATACATCTTGGAGTCGACTCAGTATAGCACATTCAGAAACAAGAATTAATATCACTTGTGATTCCCCAAGGCTAATGCAAACAAAAACAATAGGCAATCTGTCCATTACAAATATGCGAATGGGCGTCGTTTTGAGGAATTCAGAGATCTCAAGATCGGTAGCTTGAAATTTCGAGAGAACCTACATAGACCTAGAACTTCCGTCATTGCACATTTTCGAAAAGCCTAACCTTGATTGAACGTATCGTACTACTAGTTCAAAGCTTGCGATATTCGGAAGTATCAAACCACTGGAATTAAGCGAGACAATCCAGGGGCACGCATGTACCGCCGAAGACCGAGTTTTCTCCGTTGCAAATACTATCCTCAAGCAGGCTGGGTTCCTGGAATGGGGAAAAGGGCTATGGCAATGGAATACCGGAGAAGTATGTTTATCGAGTCCTCGTAAACAGGTTCAATCTAAGCTATTGGCCTCTTGGTTTTAGAGATTTTGTTAGAGCCCAATGTAGTTATGACCGCTGCATATATGATGTTGAGAACTGGGCAAGTCACCTGTAGTGTACTGGCTTGAGTACTATAAAGTAGTACATGAACGTTGCGGGTAATACTTTCAAATAATAGATTGGGTCATCGTGTTATAAAATCCTGTTGGTATTGCAAAGTAATGACGATAGCTTTCAGCGTGCAAGCTATCGATCAAACGAAGTGAAATAGAAAGAATTCTGAGCTGGGTTGTACCAATATGGCTTCTTAAAATATGAGCCTAGTCTATTTTACATTTTTACATGTCCCATCCGAATAGTTTCTCCAAAAACGCCAATCATGCAGTCAATGCTCATCACACCTACCCTTTGTGTGAACCTTCCCTTTTGTACATTCAACGTAGAGGCAAGCATGAATCAACAACGCTAACGATAGCCATTCCAAGACTGGGGATTAGAATTTTGTTCTTTCTGAGCTTTCCAGTCTAATGCGTCACAGTTAGGAGGTGGTTTTCCAGTCGATCAATAAAAGGGAAGATAATAATGGAGATAAAGCTAATTTGGAAATGTCTGCTCACCTTCATATTGTGGAACATGTGTCTCACTCAGTAGCCGCACCAACGCCTCTGGGTTGAATTTCGTTGAATGATAGTCCCGAGCTCCTGGAATGACCGTCAATAGGAAAGTGATATCCTGTAGAAAGTTAGTTTAGGAAACCTTGCAAAGTAAGAGAGAGTTTACCCGTGGGATGACGAATGGAGGAGCACCGCCCTGAAACAAATTTTGAGGTTGCATAGCTCTCTTTTGTTGATCTAGTCGTCGGCCAGCTGCACCTTTTAATGGTGATTCACCGCGAGCAATCTTGCGTGGCCGGGTAAGCTCTTCCTGCAGTTGCTCAAATGATTGAGGCATTGGCCGTTTTGGGGAATTAGTGAAAGGTTCGATATACTGTGGTCGAGGACTATTTTCTTGTACGTAAGGATTGACATATTGATTAACGGGACTAGGTACAGACTCGATCGACTGCATGACCACAGGTTTAGGCTGTACTTGAGAGGTGGAGATGACTGGTTGATAATCCGCGGGACTGAACGTATCACTGCTATACCGCTCCGAAAATCGAAGGAGTTTTGGGTCTTCGGGAAACAATTCGGCCATACGTAGCTCCAGCTTTCTGATCTGAACGAGTTCGCCGTAATTCGATTCATACTTGTGGAAGTATATGTACAAAGGTTTTGCCTTTTCCACGTTTTCGGGGTTCGCTGTCAACTTGCTGACGGTTGTTTCAAACACAACACGAGCATCTTTAAGATATTAGCCACATCATATTCGTTGAGTGATCGCCACTTACTTGTTGTATCCCCAATGGAGATCAAGTGCTTCAGATACTCCAATATAAATTTGGAATCCTCTGGGAATAGCTTAGCGCCTTTATCAAAGATCTTGGTACCTGCAGGGTCCTTGTAGACGTTATGCTCAAGTAGAGCACTAGCGACATAGACTTCACTCAAAATCTTGCCTTTTTGTCGAGCATCCGCAAAGATATTTCTTGATCCTCCAATCTCTCCTTTTATCACACCTTTGCCTTGGATTCGTCGCATGGCCCGCATTAGTGCAATCCAAGCTGAGGAGATAGCCCTTCGCATGTCCATGATCTCAGACTCGAAACTGCTGCGTACGGCATCTTGTCGTTTCCTTTTATTAGATTCTCTGGCGGCCATAGCAGCGTTGTTGTCCTCGTCGTCACCTTCCGTTGCCTTCGCGATTATGGAATCGATGGCTGCATCAGCTTCTGCTGCTCTAGAGTATATGGTCAGCAAACGTTAACCTTTCACGCTATGGTTTGTGCTTACTCTTCTACCTTCACTAGTTCCTTAGCCTCGCGAGCCTGGACTTGCTTGTATAGATCATACAGAGAAGTAAGAAGCTTGTCAAATGGAGCACGAACAGCTTCACCTCTTTCTTTAGGACCCTTTCCGGCCTCAGGCGATTTCTTCTCCAGGAGATCTGCATATTTGAAGGTAAGTAAGCAGCTCTCTGGATTTGCAGCGATCCCAGCAGTAAGAAAATCTGTGCCTTCCGTCTCGAGACCGTTATTCAGACACCATTCGGCAGCTTCAACCCACATCTCAGGCCAGAAGCGTAAAGTCATCACAGCCTGTTTATAGACGTAAAGGAGACGTTTCTTGTAGACATCAGACTCGCCATTCTTTACCAATACAAGCTGATCACTTTCCTCCCACGCAATCCACTTCTTCCAAAGCTCTACTTGCTGCAAGAACTCCTCATGGCCTTCAAACCCAGGTTTCGGTGGTAGTTTTGGAATCGTCGATCGATCGAGCCCACGGTGAATATGTTCGAGAACCTGGTGGGCACTTCTTGTTGTGATATATATCGGTGAGCGTTCTTGGATATATTTTCGAGCTGTCAACTTGTTGGCACTTGTCTCAAATTGCTCATACTCTTTCCACATAGAAGACACAGTTGACATAGGAACAGCAATGGCTCGGTGGTATGCTTTGCGCATAATATCTAGTTTCTGCCCATCTTGCCAGCTGGTACCTCCAATCTGCCCTGGTATTCCACGAAGAAACTCCATGTAATCCTGCCATATCGTTCCAGAATCTCTGTCGATGCCAATGTTATTCAGAACAAAATCGTAAGCTTGGGAGACAGTTGTTCGGTTGTTTCCAGTAGCATCGTTTCGAAGATCATTCATTCGTCGAACGTAGTTGAGATATGTAGTCCAGAGCCCGACGCTAGGAACAGACATGAGCGACCTGCTGAAAATGCTCTCAGCGAGGCTAAATTGGTCGCCTTCCATTTCCATTTCAAGGTATTGAACCCACATCTCAGCCTAAAACTTTGTGAGATAAATTCAAACGGTGGGTGAAAGAATACCTACAGCCTGTGGAAATGTCTTAAGAAATCTTTCAAATACATTTCTAGCCTCCTCGAGCTTATGCCGACCTATTATGTTTTAGCCAAAGTTGAAAGTGAGTCCGACTACAAGGATGTTTGATAGGTTTACGTACCACGGTGCTCTGAGATTAGAGAAAGCCATGCCTCCATGTCCCCTCTTGGATCCTCCGCAATCCTATCCTCAAGAATTCCAATCTTGTCATGTGGTAGACGTGCTTTAGGCGCATTCACAGTAGGTAATGAAGAAGCTGGCATAGTCACGGAAGATACGGTAGGTGCAGGTGCACCAGTAGTGAGATTACCTTGTTCTGCTGGACTTGCGATATCTTGCTGTGTTATAGAGGTGTGCAAAGGGGACGGAAAAGTTGTTTGGTTAGTTGAAGTAGATCCAGCTATTTGAAGGCCAGATGGACTTGGTGTCGATGTTTCTTCTTCTTCATCAGAATCATCTGCTAGAAAGCCCCCCACTACCCTGGGCTTTCTCGACGATGCGCGAGAGCTTGATCGCGACTGTTCTTCGCCAGTGAGCGTTACTGCTGGTACTGGAAGAGAGAGAAGAGAAGAAGGGTCATAACTGCCGCCATCTGAAACAGCAGTAGTAGACTCCGAGGGGGAAACGGCACGTAGAACTTGAGTATCTTCAACGGTATTTTGCTTTTCTTCTTCATTCTTATCTTCAGTATTGGAAGTTTCGCCATCTTCTTCCTTTATGCCATCATTCTCCCACCCCGAATTCTCTTGCCCCGATTGCAGCTGACGTAGGAGGCCTGTCTCCGCGTCTTCCTCCGCCATTGTGATTGTCTGTATATTATGTGCTGGAAAGCCTGTAGAGCGTTGACAATGATTGTGATAGCTCTTGCGATATCAAAGGAGCACTGGAGTCGTAGTTAGCACGTAGCCTAGATAGCGATCGCAAATTCCGACGGGGCTCAAGTTGATATGAGAACCAGTTTGCCGCGAAGGGATACATACCGAATAGGCTTTGCGCGACAGCTAGTGGTACGTAAAGAAGCGCTGCAAAAGAGATTAAATGTACAAGTGCCTCGAAATGCGTAAAAGGATATAGTGAAAAGGGATGTTGAATGGCTACCACAGGTTGTGATTGTGGTGAGTTACCTGAAGCTATCAGGCTGTTCAAGGCTCTGAATTGTCAAAGAACTTAAGCTTGGGCCAGCCAGTCACGTTCTCTACAAGTCTCAATGCCAAGCTAAATCGTGGAATATATTCACGTGACCTAGTGTTTTAGATGATTGATTGATTAAAGTGAATTACAAAGAGTAATCTAGTGAATCAAATGGCTCAAAAGTGACCAAGATCACAACTGTGCTGTCTCGAGTGAAGATATTATTTTGCTCAAGCGGTAAGACCATTGGATTCTAACCAACCTAATAAGCTGTCCTGGGTCCTTTCGGCACGTGAATTTCTCATTGCTTTGGTACCCTGGTCAACACGACAAAACGCGGTCCACGTCCACTGTGGTCGGCCTCTTTCCTCTCAAGTTCTACTCCACCTCATCTTAACCAACCTCTTGCTCCGTATCAAACAAACCTGTCACTTTTTCGCATCCCATAAATACAAACTCCATCCACTTTGTTTAATTCAGAAACCGAATACCACAACCTCCATATCAATCTCCTTGCCTTGTCTTCAAAATACCCTCATAATGTCTGTCGTATCTCTCTTGGGCGTTAACGTCCTCAACAACCCTGCCAAGTTTGGCGACACCTACCAGTTTGAGATTACCTTTGAGTGCCTGGAGCAACTGCAGAAGGGTGAGTTCTATAGCTTATCTTTGCGCCAATTAACACTAATGCTTTCAGATCTCGAGTGGAAGTTGACTTATGTTGGATCTGCCACCTCGTTTGTCGCCCGGCGCCTGTCTGAGTTGCTTTTGTACTAATCGGACATTTAGTGATGAACACGACCAAGAACTTGACTCCCTCCTTGTTGGCCCCATTCCCGTTGGTGTCAATAAGTTCATCTTCGAAGCCGACCCCCCAAATACTACTCGAATTCCAGACGCCGAAATATTAGGTGTTACTGTTATTCTCCTCACCTGTTCATATGATGGTAGAGAGTTTGTCCGAGTCGGTTACTATGTCAACAACGAGTATGACTCCGACGAGCTCAATGCCGATCCACCAGCCAAGCCAATTCTTGAGAAGGTCAAGCGCAACGTGCTTTCTGAGAAGCCAAGAGTTACTCGATTTGCTATCAAATGGTAAGGCCCAGCCCTGGTTCCACAGCTAAGATAGAAGAAAGGCTAACCGTCATACATAGGGATACTGAGGAGTCAGCACCTAACGAGTTCCCCCCTGAACAGCCGGAAGCCGACCTAGTCGCAGACGGCGAGGAATATGGTGCTGAAGAGCTTGCCGAGGAGGAGGAAGATCTTACTGAGGAGACTGCTGCTGTCGACCCTGATGCGATGGTTGACGATGCCGAGATGGCAGGTGCAGAAGCCGACCCAGCCGCCGAGGAGTCCGATGCTGGCAGTGAGGATCTTGAGGCAGAATCAAGCGGAAGTGAGGATGAGCTCGAGGAGGAAGAGGTTGAAGGTGAAGCCGAGGCTGATGATGCCATGGATATGGACGGTGCTGAGAAGCCGGCCCTTGCCCATCATGCTGATCAAGTCATGGCTCACTGATTACGATACATATACCCATGTCAAGCGCGTCTATTACATGTTAACCGTCTAGATTTTTTTTATGGAGGACTTCCCCATATTCAGTCACTATCATACATCAGGGGCTGTCACATTACATGCGGAAAAGATAATATCATGAAATGAATTCACGTTTTCACACATCACAGGACACTGTCAATACCCTAGTGCTTTGGCATTGTGACATAGTCGAAGTCCCTTCAGTAATAAAAATGACCTCTTGCGTGCGGAACATCGTGCCTTGGAGCGATAACACAATTGTTTTGTCAGGAAATATCATAATGTACCAAACTTCACAGCCTTCCCAATTCCTAAAGCCTTCTATAAAGGTTGAAATTGATCTAACGAGGCTTTCAGAGGATTAATGGTAGCTAGCATTTACAGAACAGAACTCATAAAGGGTAGAGCTCAGTTCTGGATTGTAATTTGGAGTATTTTGATGCTAGCAATCCTTATATGCTTTTACTACAAGTACACCTTAGCTTCAGATGATCCATGACAATTATTTTCCGATAACTTGCACAGGACATACATTACAAATTGCTCATTCTCAAGTCTTGGTGTGGTCCTTGTCCGAGACAAGAAACTTTCTTTGATCCCTAACACCAAATATAAAAGAAGTTTCAGTAACTTCGCAAGAACTGCAATTAGAACTCGAAGAGCTAGCTGTGGATAAACCTAGCTGCTAGGAAATATCAATCTGACCATTTTCGAGCCACCAAATTCAGATAATCTAATGAAAGAAGACGGATAACCCAGTTTCGCCTACTTTGTAACTTCACCTCAACAGCCTTCCGCATGGCTAGAAAGCAGCAAATTGCTATCAGTGGTGGAATTTCCTGGATACAAAGGTTCAATATGTCCTCAGCGGAAAGAGCATCATGAATCTGTGGTCCAGAGAAGCCTATGATCTCTACTCAGTGTGCTATAAAGCTTATATAAGGAATGCAAGCTTGATTTCTGCTTGAGCTATAAGCCTTTATTCTATCGCCTCATTAATATGTCTAAATAGAAAATAATCAATTTCCCACAGCGTGCCTGAATCTTTTGACGATTCAAATGGAAATTTTGCCAAACAATGCTACTAATACCTGCCAGTATGCACGTGATATAATGTCGGCTGATATTGGGCCGGATGTAAGTAATAAGCTTGTTCCTCCCGTCGGTACATCATATGTCCATCTGATGTATATTTTCAACCTCAGCTGAAGAGGTCCGAACGGGTCAATCCCTCAAGATCCAGCTTTCCTGCTTCCCAATCTCTGTTCTGGCTCGCTTGAGTGCAAGTGGAGGCGAAGTATTCCCTACTCTCCGTGTGGCAGTCTCCTGCATCATTAAGCCAATTCACTTAATATCTCTCTCTCCTATTCCAAAACCATGGCAGGGTTAAGCTTAAGCTTTTCCATCCGCTAAGTAGGCTCTTGTTTCTTGCCAGTGATACTACCATGGGGTTCGTGCTGCTCCTTCCGGGGAAACGGGTTCATATTACGCTCCCACGATTGAGGCTCTGCAAGGACCATGGCTAATTAACTACCTATACTACTGTTATTTAAACTATTATCAACGACATTCCCCGCATTACCATCCTACCGTCACTCCTTCGGATGGGATGATTATGACAAGGCATTCTTTGGACACGTGATTAGCCTAACTTAGGAGAACATTCTTCCATTGTATGCTGTGCCTCCTCACAATTCAGACTTTCCTATACTTAGCTACCACGTTCTCAATCTATTCCTTGAGTAAGGCTATGTGTACAGTAATTGGCTGCATAATAACCATGCAAAAGTTACAGAGCCTTGCATCTGCCCATGTGAACTGCTTTCTTTTCTTATTGATCCTTTTGGAGGATTTTATGAGCCATTGACATTGGGAATGTTTACACTTTGGGTAGAAAGTTATGGGAAGCTCAGCTTTTCTATAACTCCTAAAGGAAGCAGAGAGCTTGGAACCGGGCCAACTCTGTACCTTGATATCTTCATGGAAAAGTATAAAACAGGACTAGTTTTCTCTCTTTCTTGCACTCATCATTCAAACCACAATACTCTCTCATCATAACAACAAATTTGAGCATATTCAGCAATCATACTCCAACACTCTTAGCTACTACTTCAACCACGCCATAAGCATCTTTAGTGGACTACCTCAAATCTCAATACATCTTGTCAATATGCAATTCTCAACTACCATTCTTGCAGCTCTCTTCCTCACCTCCTCGGTCTTTGCTAGTGCACTTCCTCAAGATCCAGATGCATCAGTCGCACTTCCCGAGCTCGGGGACTCTGGCAGCACTTTGAATGCTACCGCAACCGATGAAGGAATCGATGACAACTTGGACGGAGAGCCAGAATTCGACCCAGCCGAACTTACCCAGGACCAGAGCGCCGTCAACCTCGCAGACCGCTCACTCTACGATGAGTCCGAGGACCTCGAGGAGGGTAGCCACATTGAATCACGCAAAACTGCCGCGCAAAAGGTCGTCGACTGTGCACGCTCTTACAAGGGCACGAAGTATAAGTTTGGTGCCTGTAAGGCCAAGGCACCCTTCGGACCCCAGAGCGGCTACATGGATTGCTCTTGCCTCTCGCGTACATGTGTCAAGAAGGGCGCAGGAACCACCATCCCACGCACAACCAAAACTCAATACCCATCTAAGGCTGGAAAGTGCCACAAGGTCGCCCGCAAGTCCGCTAAGCCAGGAGATCTTGTGTTCTGGGGATGCAAGGGCAGCTCTACTGGTGGTATTCACCATGTCGCCATCTATAGCAAGAAGAACTATATTGTTCATGCTCCAAAGCCTGGCAAGACTGTTCGTGAGGTCAAGATCTGGTCCGCTGAGATCTGCCCCAGCGTGGTTCGCTGTTGGTAAATTTCGAACATCGCTTGTTGTTCGTTGATCTGTTTGGAATTTGCGGTATTGGAGGATCGAAAGCATGGAAGCGATAAGGTATAGGATCAGCATACACATCATTGCGTCTTGAGTCTGTTACTTGGCATTTTGTTTGGGTCTGATTTATGGGATGTGCTCACTTTCATTAAGGCGTTTGGCGTTACTAGATCATGTTACTCGTTCATAGAAAATTGGATTTTTACACCTCCAAACTTGCCACTCTCTTAGCCATCTACAGTGAAGTCCCTTTTTTCCCTATCATATCGCCAAATTTAAAGGGGCTTTTCTCGCTTAGAGATAGTGCCGCCTGACCCATCAGGCAATACATAACAAAGTCATCGCATTCTAGAGATTGTCATACAAGCCCAAACTAAAAACAGGTAAGGTTCAGTATGGAAAATAAAAGGCAAAGTATTCTGTTACCCTATGCCTTTGAAGTTGAAAAGGGAAAAATAAATAAATTCGAAAAGTTGAAAGTGAAGTGAATCTTCCGGATGAGCTTCACACTTCTTAACAGCTATCCTACCCTACAGTTCATCCAGCCAAGAACTCTCGACTGGGCTATGAATTATGCATCTCATATACGAGTTGTAAGATCATAGCTTCTGATGGAAGAGCTCATGTAAACAGAGATTTATCAGTAGATGGAGGTAAGCTCCACACCTCTGTTCTTTTGCGGGCCGGCACAATTAAGCGAGATACTCAAAAGGGGTATCTTTTAGATATAAGAGAGTAAGAGACAAACGAATATCTTAAGCAACCAAATAAATACAGTTGGCTTGAATGACGGAATGGCAATCACAGTCCATTTACCATAAGGTTTCATATTGGTGGTGAGCTAATCTTGAACAACGAGGTGATGTAGCCCACTCTGCATTTTTCGGAGGCTAACTACATCTTCATTGGCTCAGGAGGAGAATTTATCTAAACCTCATTTTGATAAGTTAAAACTAGCGTGGGTCAGCTCAGTAGTTCGGTTCAAAACGATTGATGTTTATAGTTGAGCTCACTTGTGTATCTTACCGGTATTTCTATCTCCTTTTCCCTTCACTTCGTACATATTATGTGAAATACTTTCAAAGATTTTCATATCACCAAATTTATGCTATGCTACAATGGGTATATATACTCTACGGTCTCATAAACCATCATCATCATAAATCATAAGAGTCATCATGTTAAGCCTTTGCGCTCACTAAAGAATATCACAGATACCACAGATGTACAATGACGAATTCAAGCCAAGTCAACAACTTTCACAACAGGCTGCTGGATAAATACGACCAGGACAGCAGAAAACCTATGTCTCGTTAGCAGAGCATGAGATGATCAGAATGTTTACACCTACGCGGCAGTAGCGGTAAATATCTCTACTCTGGACGTCGATGCGTTTGTGAGAAATATCAAACCTATCGAAAAGACAGTTGCAAATCCAGCAAGACACAGCAGAAGATTGTTTAGTCCGTCGACTTTCGACAAAACCGTGATAGCAATGGTAGGTAGAAGACAAGCTACTACAGTAGATACCGATGAGGTAAACTTTAGCATACTACTTTCAGAGTACGTGGCGAGTGTCTGCTTCTGCAAGCTTTTTGGTGCTCTAGATTTTCGTTTCCTCTTAACTTTGTGCGGCGGGGCTTTCTCGGGATCTCCGTTTTCTGCTTTATTTTTACGTTTCCTAATATGTTTTGTTAAGTTGTTATGGAATGGGACGAAGTCGTTTGCTACCCATCGTGTAAAGCCGTCGATCTTGCGACGCGGTCTAGTAGCTACCAGATCAAGTTCTTCCGCCTCGGAGGAAGGTGATTTTGGCCACAGAAGTCTCCATAGCATGTTGAGAAATTGGCGTTTCAATGATAAAGATTCTGTCCATTCCCATAGGTCTCCCCACGTTGATTGCTCTCCATTTCCTCCAATGCAAAAGCCACCGGCGTCTTTTTCTCTTAGCCACGTTCTAAGAGTTTTCATATTGCAATCATCTGGTTCTGGTAGGGCGGAGATCTGAGAAAATTGGAGGAGTGCCTCGTCTGTAGGCTTAGTTCAGAGGGGACTTAATTTGGTTTCCTTAGTATCACTTACTGTACTCTTTCAGAAGGCTCCTCATTCTCAAAACCAAAGCCCATTGTGGACCAGGATTTCCTGCATCATCTTGAGATTCGGCGAGAAAGTCCGCGCGTTGACGGTAGTGATGTCTTTCATCCTTTTTACCTGATAGTCGATAATCTCGCCACTCTAGCTTATGCAGTTCTATTTTCAAACTCCTTAGTTCGGCTTGATAGTACAAGAGGCTCTTGATGTTCAAATCCCGAAATCTGGCAAACGATGCAAAGTCAGGAGTCTGCGCCATTAACAAAGCCAACTTGGGCCACCCAGGCACAGGTTGATCGAGGTCGTTCTCCAAGTTTGAGATGTCTTCATGGCATTGAAAGTCATCTTCATTGACAGAAGGTTCCTGTTTAGGAAAATTAGGTACATTAGGTGTAGAGTTGTTAGAATTGGAATTGGACAAAGTTTTGGACCCATCAGAGCTTCGGGAAGACCTGATACTTGAACGAGATGAAGTCATGATTTTTATCAAAAAGAGCTTGACCGAGGACTTGATCTACTTCCATTGCGAAGTGAAAAGTTCCATCATCTTTACTTATCGCTTCTCCAGTAGATGGAGGGGTAACGGGCTACATCCTCAGCCTCACGGCCACCGACTTCTGCACTGTTTTACCATCTTTCCAATCCGAACATGTTGATCGCACAACATTGTATGGCAGTACCGGAGCCTGGAAGCACGCTAGCAATAATTTAAATGAGAGTTGCGCCTCGGTGCTGTTGATTGGTACTACGAAAAGGCCTTCCATGCTGTGAATAAGAGAGATGGACGAATATGCATGATGTCGCTCATTAGTGATGTCCACGTCAGGCTGCTGTGTTATTCGGCATTTTTAGATTCCATCTATCATATATCTTGTCTGCTTCAGTACTGCTCTTTATGTGTTCTTATGCAATGCATTTTCAATACTTCCACGACCTACTTACCAGCCTCTACAATATGTTGTGGCCTGGAGGCTTCTAGCCTGAAGATACGCCTACAATGTTTTGAAGGGAACCCGCGGGTTGCGAGGACTCGATTCAGCAAACAGTGCAGGGTTTGCAGAATGCCAACGAATACATACATACATAGCCTCAAGCCATGTTACCGCGCATTGGCTAGTATGGTTTCCACTCCATATAATGACCAAGCAGTGTGTTTGGCATGCCTTTGTGTTGCATCTGGTTATTTTGCTATAAGTTGCATGTATTGTATCCTGCGGCTATTCAGTTAAGATATTGCCGAAAATTCTAGGTGAGGACTCTTCCCTTACTGTGTATGTAGTGAGAAATAATATTTATTGAAAGTGTGCGCACACGGCAGAGCACCAGACGCAACTAAAGTGAGGGCTTAGATTAATAACTCAGCCTTTTGTGATGAGCATGGCGTAAGCTGAATGTTTTAGTAACCACACCACTTCGCTTGTGTAACCACACCTCTGCAGTACCGAGTAGCCTCGTTATTGTAAGTGTGAGGTATATTGTAAAGTATGATATCAACGATAAGAGCCTCGGTTTTTATCCTGCGTTGTTACTCTAGCTTATAAGGCGGCAGGGCAGCCAGCACGTTCTGGCTTTCTCATCGTAACAATATATCTTGTTGTGCTTGAACTAGAGATATCAAGTTCGCCAAATCACCGAGAACTGCCAGGATAACTAGACGACACCACTGTTGCCCGAATACGTGTTTAGCGCCCTTTATATCAATATTCATAAATGGCTCGTGCGTGAATACTTTTTCAAAACGCCAACGAATCGAATCCGGAAGCAGTGTGGAGACTATTCTGTGTCCAACTATCAATCCATGTCTGCAATGATTCAATCTCATAGCTGGCCTGAGCCATGGAGCCTTTGGCAGACTCGAGGATTGACTCAGACCGCTTCTGAAAGGTTCCAAAAAAATCGAGATGTTTCAGAGACCTAGGATCAAGAACGGGGCCCAAATCTGCTCCAGTGATAACTTATGAACCGATAGGATGACAAAATCGCTTCCACCGTGGCGACGGCCCCCGACTCAATCAGATGACAGTTTGACGGCCCCAAGTGGCTTCGGTCACCATTCCTAGACAGACAAATCTTCGCCTAACATTAGCTACACACCGCCATGTCAGCAGCGACCTCGAATTGGGAAAACCTGTTCTGAAAATTGTAATCTTTAGGGGTCTCGATTGGCTCTGCTCAAATTGAGAATTCTGACTCGCTACCCGGCAGCGCATTACATCAAGAAAGCTTCCTTTCAGCCTCTAAATTCGCCCATCAATGTCTCACATCTCCCACGAGGCAGTCCCAGTGTAGCGGTTCGCCATTGGGTCGGGCAGCGTTGAATATTAAGGGCACGGAACCTCTGTTCTTGCTCTTCCTCGAATCATCAGGCTTAGTACAACTTTGAGCACCTTTTCTGGCTGATTGAAAGACCATACGCATTATATCCCAAGTGATTTCGATCATGGATTCGTACAAAGGTAGCTATCCCTGAATCTTAATATTCTGTGCCAAAAGCTCATTGCTCAAACGTAGCCCCAGGCCCTCAGGATCGCAGCAATGGAAGTCTCTCCCCGATAACCGCTGATACATTATCTGGGCGTAACCGGGCAGCATCTGTAAAATCCAACAGATCCGGAACGACTATTGTAGAAGACGGCTCTCATAGTGGGGAGGAGGATCATAAATTGACTGGTCAATTTTCTCGGACTGGGACATTGGACATAGATATCAAGCCTGTCTCTCGCTTGGAATTTCTCCTCGGCTTATTCGGTCCAGAAAAGATGACAAGAAAGATTGCACAGAAAGCAAAAATCAACGGGGTAGACAACTACGAGTATGAGGTAATAAATATATGCCAAAAGAACACCTCGCAAAAGCTAACGCACTATGTAGTCTAGTCGTGGCTCTCCATATATTGTGTCCATCCATGCATTGTCAACAAGAAAAGATGAGAAAGACTACCATGTGCCGAAACTAGCACGCTGCACTCTTGATACTGGAAATCACCAGGGGAATCTTGTATCCAAAAAGTTCCTGATGAAGGATCTTGAGTACTCGGATTCCGAACTACTTCCTCTAAATTCGTCGGAGAAAAACGGTGGACTATCTGCTAGCAACCACCAACTTATGCCCGAAGCAGCCGTTGTCCTTACTTGGTACCATCCTGGAGGGACGCGGCTCTTTCGAAATATGCGATTCCTGGTCATGTCTAATACACAGTATGACTTCGTGATCGGTGCCCGGTCCATTGCAAAGCATTACCTATTATCGCCACCAAATTTTGGGGTTGTGCAGTATAAAGCAGATACTGGTACGTATAAAAGCTTCTTGGGTAAACCAGTCTACTAATTTCACCCTAGATGAAGAGGCTACAAATCTCGAAGCGGATAAGGCCAAGCTCAAAGATGAGCTGCTTACTCTCGAACACCAACTCACGAAAATGCAAAAGAAAACCCCAGACAAAACCGACGACGTTGCAGCCAAAGAAGCTGAGATTACAAACAAAAAGAAGCAGATCGCGGAGGCAACAGAGGTTCTGAAACAATACCGTGACTCCAAGACGGCGGGTAATCAAATACCTGGGAAGGATAAAACACAAACTAATGGGACAAATGGAACTACTAAAAATAAAAAGACCAATGGGCAAAACAATAAGACTAAGGGAGCGGATAATGAGAGCAAAGGTGAAAACTCGGGGCATACAAAGCCCAAGCCAGGTGGGATTTTCAGAAAGCGAAACAACAATGGTGGGTAGCTCGTAGTATGTTGATGGTAGACGTTGGACAGTATGTATAGAGGTTCTTTCCTATGTATTGCAATATAGATAACAGACCGTTGGAAGGTATAGATGGTTATGGATGCGAGTCCGTTGTAAGCGCATAGCGTGGGATTAAATAGATTGTGTTATTTGCAAATTCATACCATCTCAGTTCTACGTTTCGTGGTTTTTGATCTTTTCCGAGTGGCTTTAAAATTGTACAAGGTCCCGTATAGACTTCTTGCGACCGCCAACAGATGCTTTGAACGCTACCATTTGAAAGGAGAGTAGTGGGTGGAAATAAACAGTTCCTGCTGGTGCAATACATACCAGCATCAGGTTGACAAGGCTGTAGATTCCCCTAGACCCATAATTAATTCCAGGATCCTCAACGTCACCATACCTCTTCTGGTCCATACACCAGAGTATCAATTGTCCGCTCACAAAACAATGGCGGGCGATACAAGGGACTCTACTACTTCCGGGGCCTCGCCCACGAAATACGAAACCTTTACTGGGCCCCCTCCCTCTGCGAATGCTCTCCCAGCGGGCTCCGGCCAGAATACCGCCGGCTCCAAAGTCGAGCCATTGAGTTTGGCCGATGCGGTTAAGACAGTGAGGTGGCAGGACTTCTCGCAAGTGCATATGTACCCATGCGTACGGGAGAGTTTCTTGATGGGCATCGCGGGAGCTTTTGGAGCTGGGTCTTTCAGAGCTATATTCGGAGGTATGTCTTGTTTGCCATGTCAATCAATCACCTGCGCTAGACCTTGAAACTCCGACTGGAAAATATACCAATGCAACGTGAGACCTTAAGCTGATCTTGCCATGCGTGTTCTAGCAACGATACCGAAAGCTACAAACTGGGCGGCGGGGTCATTTGTTCTGATTTCATGGGCCAATTACGAACTTTGCAACTACAAACGTAACGTCGAGAAAACACAGATGAAGCGAGTCGTTGAGGTAATGGATCTTAAGAAAGCGCAAAAGGCAGAGAAGGAAAAGGAGTTGGATCGCAAGAGGGAAGAAAGAAGGCGGAAGAAGGAAGAAGAGGATAAAAAGCTGGAAGATGCAAAGCGGTGGGGCGGCTGGAAGTTCTGGTAGAATGGTCGATATGAACTCTATCATCTGTCTTATTTTGTATTATATGTATGCATATAATGAATGTGGCAAACACAGTTGCTGCATGAAACAATTCCACGAACGGAATTTGATTTGTGAGAACGTGACGAATCATTTCTCTTAAACCCCGGAATAGTCATTCTCGAAGAAAGCATTAGAAACTGTACTAGATAAACGATCATATGAATTTCGTTATTCTTCTATCCCATAACGCCATGCTGTGCTACCCATAACAACGCTCCTTTCGTATTTCCAAACACCATTTAGCAACAAAACTTATACAAGAGTAGTCATAAGAAGACTCATATATCGGCCTGCTAACTTGCCAATAGACTCACCAAACAGCTCTAATTATCTTGTAATAATGCTGTTCGTATCCCTCTCCAGGAAGCGCACTCTTCTTGCAGTTTCTTGCTCCTCCTTACTAGATTTACTCACCTCGCTTCCTCTTCTTCGCTCATTCCTCTTTGCCCGAGCTTCTCTTGCTTCCCGGTTTCTGTATTCCGCCATCTGCGCCTTTCTTCTCTCGGTACGTGCATATGCCATGGCGGGCGTTGGCTTGAATCCTATTCCGTTGATCCCTTCTCCGTCATCGTCTGGGTCATCGGGGTCATGTCCCGTAATCTCGTCATTGTGCCATGTTTGTGCCGCTCTCTCCGAATCCACCGCCTTGTCCTCATCTAAGATTTCGTTTTGCAGCTCGAGGCTTGCGTCCGCAGATCCAAACAATGGAGGAGGTGTACCCATTCGTTTTCTCGGTGCTCTTGATTTGGAATCTGCTAGCCGATTGATTGATGGGTACGTTCTTGTTAACCCACCCGCTGTGACTTTTCCGGCGGCACCACTTTTGAATATCACCGGATCAATTTCGTTATGTAGGACAACGCGGTCAGCCTTTTCATTGAGAATAGGATCAACTACTCGTTCCGGAGCTATAACAACCGAGAAGCTCCTTTCTGCGTCAGGAGTCTCCGGAACCTCCTGCCTTGATCCTATGCTTTCTGTGCCATGTCCACCCAAGATCCGCACCCTTTTCCTAATCGCATCTTCATCCTCCATATGCTCGTTGTATGGCTCAAGATTTGGCGCATTTGATTTGCGTAGGTCTAATCTTGAAACTGCGCCTCCATCTTCCAGCTGTAGGCCCTGAAAGTTGTAGGCAACTTTAGTCCTCGGACTGTTGTTTATGTCAAAATTTAAGGTCATGGCACCGGGAATATTCGTGTTGAGTCGCATCTCTGGACTACTTGCTGGAGGGGTTGGTGGGATGGTGTCTCGCTTTCGCTTTGGGGTATGCTGAGAGGATGGCAGTGACGGAGGATTTGAATATGAAGAGGGCGGAACTGAGGTCGACATTGCGATAAGAGCATCCGCGGGTTTGGGTGAGGATTCGGCGTGGTTGACGTAGGTGTAACTTGTTAGTACCACGATCTTGTTGACGGACCCGTCCGAGCGGTACAATGATGACGATCGATACGGTAATTTAAACAAGGGCGAGTGTATGCTTGTGAAGATCGATCACCCGAGCGAAGGGTGTGGTTGCAGTGAGTTTATTCTTTGAAATTAGACTCGAAATACTGCGGGAGGATATAGACATATGCCTGGTGTTTACCTTTGAACTGAGCAATCGTTGACATATATTATCTCATAAATCAGACACTCTCGTGTATTAACACGTAAACCGCCCCACAAGTGGAGCTCAAACTCCTCGACCAATAAGATTGCAAGGTGGGTCAATTCTCTATGAGAGTCTGAGAGATTTCGGGCGCGGTTTGTATGGAAAGTCGGCTATAATATTTTTATTCTATTAGTAAAATTGAATATTGATATATTCTAGTATATCAATATTACTATAACTAGTTTATTATATATAAAATAGCTTAAATTAAAATTAGAATTATTCTTTATCTTCTAAAATATATTTTAAGATTAATTGTCGGTATATTCAAGTGGTATAGTCATGTGACCTAGTCACATTACCCGCTATTAAATATATAAATACTCCCTTTATACATTGTTGGTGTATTCTCACTACATGTATTTACTGCTAGTCATATGATCACGTCACATGACCACGATGGATCCCTAGTTGGGGATATCATCAACACTTGTACATAATCAATGATACAACACCGATTACTCTGCAATACAACTGGCACATACGTGATATCACGTAGTGGTGCTACGTATTGAGAGTCAATCGACATACATAGTCAATACAACACCTTTTGATTCCACTAAAATACAACGAGCACTATGCTATTACAAGCGTGGGGTCCGTATTCAAAGTGATCAATTGAAGCCCAATAACCATGATGCGTATGGCGAACCGACATTAATAAATTGATAGAAATTGATTTAATTCATTAAAAAGGTATTTTTCTTTCATTATAATAATAACTATATAGCATATAGTAAATCGGACAATATAAGACGATTCGCATAGTTAACTTCAATCGAGCTGTTCACAGATGTGGTGGATACCCAGCGTATATCACGTGTGAATGTCGTGATTACTAATCAGTTGGCAGGCTGCTTTGTCCGTGATTAACCCCGTGACTAACGCCTAACTTACCAGCCACGCCAAGCTGTCAGCCACTCGGTCCACTTTTATTTCTAGATAGTCACTTTATTTTTTAATTATATATAGATCTCTAGCTTTGAATCTTATATCAATTTCCCTTATACTGTGCATTTTAGCCTTGAGATTAATGATCGTCACGAAATTTAAACTCTTTCTGTGGGGCATAAAACCAGCCCCGAGCACTAGACTCCCTTAAAGATGAAGGCCTGGGTTTGTTGTCACTTGAACAATTCATCAAGAATCTGGTTACAACATTCGTCATTCCCTGTAGTATTTGAGAAAGATGTTGTGCTGGATTTGACTGAACTCACCACGGTCTCCTAATCTACTCCTATTCTACCCCTTTTCAGGCAGGGGACCTGTTCTCAGCTGTCAGACAAGCAAGCGAATCCGCCAAGGACACTGCCAATGCTAGCTGGCAGCCCCCTTGAAATGGAACTTTGGTTTTTGGGGGAATGATGCACGGGAGTCGTCTTCCTCACGACTTCAGAGATCCGCATCACCATCGAATTCATTCATTGTCCCTCTCACCTCACTCAGCGGCGGCGCTGTTTCTTCTTCTTAACTTTCTTATGGTTGTACAATTTTAACTTCAACATGCTTGCCCTGGCACCTTCTCGCTCTTACTTACGAGTCCTATTGATCTTTGTACCGCTCCTCTTCGTTGTCTGGGCCAGCTACTCGTTCTACAATAACGACCAATATGCTGTTGTCAAACTTCTAGGCCCAGGTTCAACCTCAGACTCACATAAGAGCTCGGGGGCCTCCCTCCCCACTGGCGCTACGGTGCCTGGCGACAATGAGGAATATGTTGCTATCTGTTTCACAGCCAAAAACGAATCCTTAAACCTTCCAGAATCGTTCGTTCACCACTACCACCATGTTGGCATCCGGCGCTTTTATATCATGGATGACGGCTCCGATCCTCCCCTATCCACCTACGATTATCCTATTCCCCGCGAGCACATTACTTTCGTCTACTATACTCCTGAGCAGCACCATGAACACAATAACCAACTTTTTCTGAATGATGAATGTCATCGTCTCTTCGGGGAGAAGCACACATGGATGGCACATTTCGACGTTGATGAATACCTTGAAGTTGTCCGCCGTAACGAAACCTTCATTTCCATCCTCAAAGATCTCGAAACCGATCCCCGCGTGGGGCAGCTCAGCGTCAACTGGCAGGTGCATAATTCGAATGGCAAAGAAGTGCGCCAGCCTTCCATTCGCAAAGGCTATACTTCGTGTATCGACGACGATCCTGCCTCTGGTGGCGCGAATTCACGAAACAAGCACGTCAAGTCCATCGTGCGGAACGACCGTTTCCTCGATTCTAGCCATGGGCAGAACCACCCACATACTTTTTTCTTGAAAAATGGGAGCATAACTGTAGGGGAAGATGGAAGGGAATTCACAACTGGATTAGACGAATGGCCTATGCCGACTCCGTTCAGATGGCCCATAACTCGCAATCGACTAACTCTACACCACTACAATATCAAAAGTCGCGCTGAGTACGAGGAGAAAATGTTGCGTAGTCAACATATCGAGGCAGGAAAGACGACGTGGCAATTCTTCGATGACGAGAATGCTGTCCCCGCATGGGAGTGTAAAGAGATGGCGAGCTACAACCCCTGAGAATGGGACACGACAAGATGATAGTAAAAATGTAATTTCCACAGGATTCATCTTCTACCCCAACTTGATTGGGTGTGTACATTGTGTATAAATACAAGTTTTTGACTATGCCGGTCGGCAAGTTAGCTAGATTATGGAGTATCAACAGCTATAGGGGGTTTTGGAGGAAAGGTCTTGGCAAGCAAACATGTCGAGAACGAGATGCTGCTTCATTTAATGTTTATACCCCGATATTTCTTGTAATTTTTTTGGCTGGAAGAATATGAAAAAGAGGCAGATGCTAAATCATGATCAACCACTAGTTCATTTCCCATGCGGTGATTTATACACTCGTACGTGAAGGAGCAGAGATGAACATTGGCGAACATCACAGGCTGTGATACGTTTCAAAAGTTATCTTTGTGCGGAAGAAGAGGTTAGGCAGATAAATTGATATTATGCCCACCATGATCATAAAGTAAAAAAACAAAACAAAAGCTATTATGGATTGCTAAAGATACATTCTAGAATAATTTACAGAATCATAGCGAAGTCTGGATCTCTGTCATCTGCGTATCCGGTGTACTTGTCATACTTCCCGCTTGCCTTGTCTCTGTTGACCTTGGCACAGTACAACACGTTTGCGAGGACCCTGATAGCCAATATTAGCTTTTGCATTCTTTCCTGTTTGGGTAGAGGGAAGTAGAACTTACAGAAACCATGCTGAAACCAGAAGGCCAAGAACCACAGTATGTCCGCGATGGAATTGTGGCTTCTCTTTGCTAGGGTAGATGAACGTCGCGACGAAGCCACCGCTGTTTGCAATCATCAATTGCAACGCAGTTGTGGTGGCACGTTTGTAGTGACCCGCTGAGTTGTTTGCGTTCCATACCAAGACGGGAGGAACTGAGGAATACAAGCCGGTAGCCATCAGGAACGTCATTCCATATTTCACCTTTGGGTAGTTGACAGAGATGTTGGCGATGACGGCGTATCCGATGATGGCTGGGATGAGTGTGAAGAGCATGATCACGCCACGGAGCTTGAGGCGATCGGAGAGGATCGCTATCCCAACCGTGATAACGGATGCAACGGCATATGGGATGACCGACCACAGCTGGGCTTCGTTTGCGGTGTATCCCAATTCAACGATGATGGTGGGAAGCTGAGCTTGTTAGCAAGTTTTGGTTCTCGGGAAGGGAAACACTTACAAAGAGGCCAAATGAATAGAGACCAGCGAGGATACCGAAATAAGCGGATGCACTCAACCAGGTTGAGATGCTGAAGATTCCTCTTCTAACTTCGGACCATTGGAAGGTTTCATGTTCGGTACTAATGATCTTAGCAAATTCGCTCTGCACAGTACTTTAGACCTAGACTTACCTCCCGTCCTCGGATATCCGAGAAGGAACATCATTTCTTAGTCTGGTGACAGCGAAGGACCTTTCATCCTCTTTCAAGAACGAAGCTGTTCCAAGCGTATTGGGAAGCATGAAATAAGCTCCGATTCCCACTACAACAGTCTACGAGTTCTGATTAGATTATTTTCCTTGGTCAAGAGATAAGGTTCTGGACGTACGAGTAATCCTTCGATGATAAAGATCCACGACCAACTTTTCTGGCCGCCTCTGTCTCCAATAGAAGTTAAACCTCTAGCAAGAAGTCCTGTAACAATAAGCTTCGTTGGAAAAATACGTATTAGAACAACATACCTCCAAAAGCTCCACTAAGTGATGCCGATGTGTAGAACAGTCCAATTCTGAGAGCCATCTCTGGTCTAGTGTACATGCCCGACAAATACAGAACCTTGTGAAGCCATTAGTTGACGAGAATTGACAAATGGCATGCTGGGAACTCACAATTCCTGGCAGAAGGCCACCTTCTGTTATTCCCAATACTGCTCTGACAATCATGAATCCTGTATAATTCTTCACGAATCCAAGACACATGGTGACGATTCCCCACGCCACCGTTAAAGCTGGAAGCCATATCCTCGGCGATACTTTCTTGAGAACCAAATTACTCGGTATTTCACTACACATAATACTTAGCTTGAGAATTCCCAACCCCCACCTCTGTTGATTCGAAAACTTAGAATCACGTACCTCGCGATATAAGTAGCATAATAGACTGCAAGACCTGTATCATATTGAAGGTCCGTCATCTTCAGATCCGCTTCAAGGTGATAGGTCTTTGCATTTCCGACATTGGTTCGGTCGAGGAACGAGCAGAGGAAGAGCAGTGTCAAAACGGGAAGAATCCTAATTACCAGTCAGCAAACGATTCGGGGATAGTTGAAATAGGCGCAAGTTACCTGAGATCAAGCTTCAGAAGCACTCTCCTGGTCAGAGCGGCTTTCTCATCGTGGGTTAGGCCATCAGTGTTGGTCGCTTTGGCAAGCTCTCCTTCGGAGAACTTCTCCTCTGGTTTTTCGGGGTTACTTTGGGTAGAAATATTCATTTTGCCGATCTAGCTCGAGCTCTTACGCAAATTTGAGACTTCCGCAGCGGTTGTCGAAGTATATGAAAGACGGCTGAGGAGGAAGACTATGTGAGAAATCAACAAACTTTGTCTTAAACATGGGGAATGAGGGGATTTCTCCTGATTTATAGGTCTATCTCTAGTAAATCCAGCAACCTAAACAAGCTCAACGCTAATACCCCAGAAAGCTTAGGGAGCCTTGTTGAAAGCTTACTTAAGCCCTGTGTGGAGGACTTCAGAGCATGGATCATTACCGTCCGCCCGCTTTTTCGGTCTTTGTTTTATGACCGAAACAAAAATTTATATGGGGCTTCCTCGGTTGATTTTGATGACCGCCGTCAACGGTAATCTTGATATAGTGACGAAATCCCGAGCACATATATATTACAACACTTCTCTGGCTTTCATATACTACGTCAATAAATTTAATTGATAACTAAGTAACAATAATGTCGAAATCTAAATTGTCTCCCGTGCTAAAAGGGCTGATTGCTGCTCCTTTCTCACGACCAAACACCCTTCCCGCACCACCTAAAATACGATCAGTGTACTCAGAGTTAAGAAAAGAAGCCTTGTCAAAAAATATAGCTCCATCATGTTGGATGGCTTTATCTGTGCGTCTCCTCTCTACAATGCTTAAGCAGGTACCTCGACATAGAGGCTAACAGCCTACAGACAGCAGTCACTATGACGATGAACTCGGCCGAGTCGCTAGGCATATTGTACAACGTTGCCAGCTCTGAATCAGAGGACTCCGAGCAACATGTAGAGGCGGCAGAATTCATGAGAGAGGTTGGCTTGAAATGCATAGGCTTCAATGGAGTATGTCAATCTTCCTACTCGTCATTGAAAGAGGTACTAACTCGTGACAGGTACCCAGAACTATCAACTGTCTCGGTGCTTTCCGAGAAGGTCTCCCAGCAGATATCTTGTCTCAATTATCGACTAAACCAACTCGGTAAGTTAGTTACCATATCCTTCAGTCATAGAGATGGTTGCGGGTTACAGGAGCGGAATGAAACTAATGGGAAAATAAAAGGCAACCAACAAGAGAGAACATCGAAGATATAATCGCCCGCGGTGATAGTCTCTGGGACTCCATCTATCATCCATTCTCCGACAAGCTTGCTGCCAAACTCGCGCTTTCGCATCCAGACCTTCCAGTACACATCTTGAACCATGAATACGGCGCGCTTTTTGCCGATCCCCCGGGACAGCAGCCCACACGTGTCGGGCGCGTCCTGACCTCGATTGTAGCAGTGTCGTGCTTACGCGCGCAGACGGGTGTTGGACCGCAGGTAACGAGTCATGTTTTTGGACTTAGGAAGGCGTTCGAGGACGGAAGTGCGGAAGAGGAGATGCGCACTTTCGGGGCCCCCGCAGGGGTGGGGGAGAAGTGGTTAGCGAGTGATGAGGGGAACGTCTGGCTCTTGGAAAGTGCGGATAGGATTGTGGAGTGTCTGGGGGAGGGCAAGGGCTCTACTTTTGCCCCGGGTATGTCAAAGCTGTAAATAGTGTGGGGTTGAACCTTCTCATCCTCTCTCATCTCAAATTGTATGTAGAGTTAAGCTGTACAAAGATCTATTATCTATATATCCACATTGATTTCAAGACTTGTTGCACCAAGGTTTATAATGAATATGAATGCTCCTTTGCTATTTACAACCCTAAACCAAAATACGCTTTACAATAATATAGATCTAAATTATTCCATAGATCCCAAACTCTCAGAGATAGCAAATTTAGCACCCGTCTTACTCTTTATTTCTTCGACATCAACACCAGGAGCCAGCTCGATTAGTGTTAAGCCTCCCTTGACCCGATCGACCTCGAATACGCATAGATCTGTGATGATCATACTTACCACCCGAGCTCCGGTCAAGGGCAAAGCACACGATTCCACAATTTTGGCGCTGCCATCTTTGGCAACGTGGTCGGTTGCAACTACAATTTTGGTCTGGTCGGGATTGCCAACTAGATCCATAGCACCTCCCATCCCTTTAAAGACTTTCCCGGGTATCATGAAGTTTGCCAAGTCACCATTTGCAGAGACTTGAAGTGCACCAAGGACCGAAACATCTATCACGAAGTTAGTTCTGTACGGAATAACACTATAACAGACGGATTTCATTTGGGAAATTAAGACATACCAACGTGACCACCACGGATCATAGCAAAAGACTCAGCACTGTCGAAAGTAGAGGCACCAGGATTCAGGGTAACTGTTTCCTTGCCCGCATTGATAATATCCGCATCAATTGTCTCCTCTGTAGGGTAAGGGCCCATACCGAGAATTCCATTTTCGGACTGAATCCAAACTTGAGTCTTAGGATCCAAAAATGAAGGCGCTAGTGTAGGTATTCCAACCCCAAGATTGACATAGAATCCATCCTTGAGTTCCTTGGCTGTCCTTCGTGCTATTCTCTCCCGACGAATTGTGGCGTCCGATTTCTTTTCTGATCCACTTGCACCGTCCTGGCGCACGTTTCTAGTTTCGATTTTCTTCTCTACCGTTGCCGGTACTATTCTGTCCACATATATGCCCTGCAGATGAACACTATCTGGATGTATTTCACCATTCTTGACAATGTTTTCGGCTTCTACTATGGTGAGCTTGGCAGCTTTCGCCATGATTTGCCCAAATGCCTTTGTAGTATATCTGAATTGACAATTACCTGCCTCGTCAACTTTCCAAGCACGGAGGATGGCAACATCGCCTGAAAGAGCTGTCTCCATTCCGTATACTTTGCCGTTGAATATTCGGGTTTCCCTGGGTTTGCCCTTCTCGAGGATGGTAGGACTACCGGTGGCTTTGTCGACTGGGCCGAGACGTACAGGGATGTCACCTGTTTGTAATAGTGTGTCTAAGTTTTGGGTTAGCAAAACAGAAGATGAGGTAGTAAAAGAGGTTTAACATACTAACTCCGGTAGGTGTATAGAATGCCGGGATTCCAGCTCCTGCTGCTCTTAATCTCTCGGCGATTGTGCCCTGTGGAGTTAACTCGATGGCCACCTCCCCAGAGAGATATTTCTTCTCCAGCGACTTGTTGTTTCCCAGAAATGACATGATTAAACGACTGATCTGCCCGGTTTCGACAAGAGGAGACAGTCCTCCTCCACCAGCCGTTCCTCCATTATTGGAAACCACGGTCAATTCGTTCAATGACCCAGCGCCACGTTTCCGTATAGCTTCAATAAGCGTATCTAAGAGCGTGTGAATAAATAACTACCAGCTTGAGACTTTCGGGAAATACACACCAGCAGTTCCACATAACCCAAACCCAGCACTTAGAATTGTTGACCCATTTTTCAGATCTGCTACTGCAGCGTCTGCATCTTTGTAGACTTTTGAGGCTCCACGCTGAACTTTAGGAGCAGAGTCTCGTTTGGCTTTGGTGTTTGCTTGTTGTTCGTACCGTGGTGTTGTCGTTTGGAATTGTCTGGACATGGAAAATGGCACCGCTCTCAGGCCTCTGCAAGAAACAGATGGGGATTGGAAGAGACCATGGCGTGCAACAAGACAGACAGAGATACGGCGACTTGCCATAGTTACGAGAGTATTATTATTATAATGGTTAGACAATTGAGAAAGTAGCAACCAAAATATCGACACTTTAGAGAAGATGGAGACCGGAAGAAGATAGCTAAATATCTCGACGTCAGCCGAAATCCACACGGCAATATAATAATGGCCGGCGGGCAGTTCGGCATCGGCAGACTAGAGGCTAGTCACATGGCTGTCACATCCAAATAAACCCCACAATACTAGTCAGCTCCGGTTATGAGGTCGGATATCCGTTGCAGCCTCAGGCATGAAGTGATGGGAGGTGGGTGGGGGGACAACCTTCGACAATTTCAATATCAACCAGGCTCTCAGGGAGCCATTCCAGGCCCGACGTGATTAAGCGACTATTCAGGGGTTATTTCATACTTGGATTCTGGTTCCGAGGCAATCCATGTAATCAAACGGGCCGGTTATCGGTCCAGTTCTTGAGATGGACCATCTGTCACCCACTATTGCTCCTGTGCCCGAAGACAATCACTCCGAATCCCCAGCCAATTGGTATTCTGAGCAGCTGAGCTATTTGGGAACAACTAAGCAAGCAGGTGAGACTCTTCCCAGGCAATGCCCTTTCAGACAAAAGGAGCACTTCCTTTCTGTAGAGCATGGCAATGGCAACGAGTGTGCAATGCAACAAGTTCAGCCATATTCTGATTAGGAGCTACCAATTTTCTTAAACTGTATGAGGTGATGGAATGCAGAGTCCAGGCCAATGGCCAGCGACGAACTTCAGATCGGTGATCGTTTTCCCAGCGTTCATCATCAAGATTCGAGTAGAGCTTAACTTACGTTGTGAGCCAATCTCTCAAACAGTCTTGAGGCATTTTGCAGGCTTATAGTCAAGATCCCATTGTACTATGTTAGCTGAAGAGATCCTAAACTTATTGGAACCCTTTTAATACGAGTAAAGCTAACTTACAGCAGCATGTCTTACTTGTAGGAAGAGCAAGACGAAATGCCTGAGAGATGCTGGTGACTTAGTTTGTAAACGATGTCAACAAACCCGAATTGAATGTGTAATTCCAGATTATCGAGTTGGACGTAAGAAAGGCATCAAGAAGTATGTATAACTCTCCGCTTGCTCCTCGACTTGTTCCCTTTTTGAGCTAGTTTCAGCCTAGCTATCGTGTCGAATGATTTAATACATTTAAGAATGCGAATTCACATTGGCACATACTCTGTTTTCTATACAACAGACGTTTGAAAGCCCTATTCTCGAGGTTACTCTCTATGTCATCCCGATCTCTCATCCGCTTGGGTTTCCTCGTACCGTTTGTGACTATTAGCGAGCATAGTATTGTACTTGTGGCATAGCTTTTGTACCTGCTGCTCACACATTTATTAGCAAACGTGATGGATTGGATAAAGCTGTCCACCAAATCGAGCAAGCGATCAAGAAGTCACGTACAGATGATAAAAGCTCACTTCAACTTCAACATCTTCTGAATAAAGCGCAAACACTTCTTCCACAGCACCACGGTTCTGACTCCTCTCAGATACTACACGAAAGTCCCTCTCAGCCCCCTCAGCAGATGCCACCAACCTCACAAGATAATCAAGCTACTACAGACGATAATTTGGCTGTAGATGATGTAGAAAATCCTCTACAGCTGCTTGCCCGGGCATCAGACCTCTCTAGTCTGGAGCCTTTGTGGTCATCTTATACCCCTTCCGCAGTAACATTGCCATCTCTTCAGGGAAATGATCAAGGACAAGATGTCCACACATTTTTTGGCCCTTTCCGCGCCAAATTGGATATCGGTGAACACCTCGATCCTGTCGACCTAGGTCTCGTGACAATAGAAGAATGCGACATGCTATTCACTTACTTCCATGAGAATTTATCGCATACCCGATGGGGCCTAGACTCTCTTCTTCATTCCCGTGCTTTCGTCCGACAAAGATCAGCCTTCCTATTCACGTCTATTCTGGCAGCTTCGTCACTTTTCATCACGTCCACGTCAGCTTTAGCTAAGCGCCTTTTATCCCATTGTAAATTTCTGGTCCGTCAAATTACAGCAAACAGAAGCCGCAGTCCAGAAATCGTGCTAGGGTTTATGGTGAGCATACCTTGGATGCACCCTGGAACACACTGGTCTGATGACGAGACTTGCTCCTATATGGCTACGGCATTGACAATAGCGATTGACATATACCTGAACAAATGGATTGTTCCCAGTCCGTCAGACAGCAAGGGAACGTCTCATAATGTTCCACAAGGCGAAGTAATAACAGCAAGGAAGGCACTGGACTTGGATGGATTCGAAGATGTTGATCCTTCCTCAGTAATGGGGAGGCGCTTGCTTCGGCGACGGGAGCGGACTTGGCTTGCTTTGTTCGTACTTGACCGAGGGTATGATGTATTATGATCTTTTTGTTTGGCAGGTGCTAACCTAATCCAAACAGAGTATGCTTAGCCAGAGGGAGGGACTTCACTGTACCCCTAAATACTCTCATTATGACTTGCGACGACTGGTATAAGTCAGATATAGCTGATGGATGGGATAGCTCACTTATTTCTTCAACTGTATTCCGACGAGATCTAGCCGACCTCATTACGAAGGTGAAGGCCGATTGTGACAAATACAGTCGAACCAATGTCACCTCAGCAAGCATGCAGGAAATGATAGACGGTTTCTTCACGGCTTGGTATGCAACATGGGCATTTACCATCGGTGGTGTCAATGGAATTTCCATACCACCATACGTTGAAATTTTAGTTACCCATGGTCGATTATCCATATATAGCGCGGTCATCAATCACCCAACAGCGCCCACGGAAGTAAAGCAATTTTTTCGCGCTGCTGGTTTGTCGTCTGCGCTCAATGTCATGCGCGCTGCAGTCCATGGAGAAAGTAGACTGAAGAGTATGCCTAACAACACCGTAATCATGATTTCGTTTTCAGCGATGATCTCCTTCCGGCTCAGTACCATGGATGCCATTTCAAACAACAATTTGGCACCTGGTGTACGCAGGTTAATTGATGAGACTGCTGAAGCTTTGATCAGAATTGGTACAACGCCAGCACATCGAAAAGGTCAGTGATTTCAATAATGGCGACTGGAGTTTACTCCCGCACTTGTCTTGTGAATTGGAGATCCTATCTTTGTGGCGCCGTCCGATTGATCAATAATGTTTGAAAGTCATCAGATCTTAGAGGAACGCATTGTGCTACTTCATTTGCAAACTCCGAAAAGCTGACAATTTTGATAACAGGGATAAGTACTCTGTACGGCCGACATCTTCAACAAGCTCTCAATACAAACGATGTGGATGACGGACTGGACTGGCTTGATTGGTTCAATATGGATACTAGTAATCCCATGATATAAGACGATTTGTAAGAATTAGAAGCCACTTTGTAAAGATCAGGAGGGTGGCGTGCCCACGACATGAGGAACTCCTCGTCGAAGAAGTGAGAAGACTGAAATGTGTAAATAAAAAAAGTATGATGGATTTAACATACGTAATGGCTATAGTTATGGGTAACGGATTGTGGCTGGAGGAAAGCCAGAGGACAGCTGGTGAGCTATCGCAAGCTGTCTGTGTTTTAAGTGCCGGGGGCGGATAGATGACTTGGACATGATCTTTTGGTCCTGTAAGTATAATATTTGCATTGTAAATAAATCAATTCGAGATCATGACATTATAAAGTGCCATGGCATTATACACACTGTCTCAGCATTTGCTTCATATATGCAAAATATCCCTATATTCTTATGCCAGCCTAGGTATAAATCTCCTCGGTAAAAGCATTCAAGCTCATCCCGCTAGCAAAGTCAACCTCATCCATAAAGCTTAACGGCATTTCAACTAAACTCCCTCGCACGCGGTCCAGCCACTCCTTCAATTCCTCAACACCGCCTGGGAACTCATTTCTCACTACGTGGCCATACTGATACTTGTTTTCCGCGCTAGTATATTTGCCTTCCGCGTCTGGAGAAACAAAGAGGTTGGTGAAGAACTCTTCGTATTGGCCCCAGTTCCTCACGTTGTCTGCTGGGACGCAATGGAAGGCTTTGACAAAGACCTCGGTATTAGCCGCAGCGGTGTCATGCCACAGACGCGTGAATTCTTCAGACAATACATCACGTACAAGCAGGTCGCCAGGAGAGTCCCAGTCATAAGCATTCGGATCTCGATCAAGAGGCATGAAGTTCGCGTCGGGCGTCTTCCAATCCTGGAATGGGATCAGCCCGAGGTGTTTTCTAAAGACCTGGCGTCTCAATTCCGTAGCAAACTTTGAAGCCTGGAAAGGCTGACCGTTCATCACGCTGTCGACCGTAGCCGTATCTTCGATCACGACGGCAATTTCGGAATCGTGATATCCGAGTTGGGACCTGTCGTTCAGGTTTGCGGAGCCACAAATGACGACACGGTCGTCCGCGATCAGGACTTTCGAGTGGATGTATAATTCTTCGCTGACAAAAGCGTTCATCTCATCTTCAGGACTGCCAGACCATGGAATATCTTTGATAGATGGCCCACCGTCCATGTAGCACCCACTAACAGTATCGTACTGACTGCCTTCCACCTGAGACCCGGCAGCTTGATAATCGTCGTACCGTGGGTTTCGTTGGTTTGGCTCTGCTCCCGTTCCTTCTCCATACCCATCATATCCCGCTCCTACGATATCATCATGCTCTCTTCTTGCCTCACCATAGCTGACACCGCTTGCTTCCTCGACCTGACTCATTGTTACGTTAACATTCAACCTATCGTAGTTTCGCAAGTTGAAGAACCGGATATATTGAGCAGCATCTGGGACGCCCGCTTTTTGGATAGCGCCGATAATGCTGTGCTCACCGCGACAAATAGACGCGTACTGGTATTCCATGATCGCTCTAGTACCAAGCGAGTCGTCAGAGTGCAGGTCGCCTGCAAATGCTGGGACTGCAGGCATGCACACAATAACTTTGTATGCTTCCCCATTCTGGTAAGCTCTCACTACTCGTTCTACAATGGCCGCACCGATTTGGTTCTTGATCGGATGCTGTTGATTCCCGGTCGCTGTAATGAAGAACTGATTTTCGATGTACACGAAATACTGGCTGTCGCGAATGACCTGGATGTACGCATCGGCAATCGAGTGTTCCGTAGCCACACCATTGCTCCATTTCGTACAACTTCTGACGAGTTGAATTGACACGCTTGAACCGCCATTTCCTCCATCTCTACCTTCGTAGTCTGATTGTTCATCTCCACGGTAGAAATGACGAAGCGGGTTGTGGTGCGAATGTTCGTAACTAGGTTCTTGCTGTGAGATGGCTGGACCTTCTAGACTGGCGGCGTTCTTGCCATCCTGTTGATAGTAACCGTTTGCAGTATCTTCCAAAACAAGAGGAGTATATCTAGAATCATCTTGAGCACGATACTTCTCCTCGTAAATATAGTTCCAACGCTGCACAAAATGAGCCTTGATATCCTGTACTATAGGACCCCGTAGACAAATCGAGATATCGGTCCATCCCATTCTTGAACTCTTCGTTCGATCTAGCTTATTCATGTCGAATTTCGACACATCAGCAAAGTCGTAGATACGAGCATTATTGTAATCTTGTCCTGGAAAGACCCCTTCCTTGACATCCGTAGGATGGGCATCAGCGATAGGATGAGAATTTGAGTCCCAGCGTCCAAAGCAGAGATCGAGACCTCCCATGAAAGCAAGATTGCCATCTACAAGACAGAGCTTTTCATGATGCGCCCAGTAGAGAATGACATCATCTGTGAGGCCATATAGTGACTTCAGGCCATCCTCAGGTGCTTTCGCCAGATCGAACGTCTTCAGAGAGAATTTACTAATGTCTGAAAGAAATTGCGATTCTAATGCCTGTCCGCTAACTAGATGATCTGGATGACGAAAGACGGCGATGTTTGGATGAACTTCAAGAGCCTTTTTCGTGTGTTCCGAGTTAACTATATTTTATTAGTGTTTGTAAATTGCCTAAAGCGGGCTCCCCACTCACGTGTCAAAATGCTCGAAACCTCTTTATAGATGATAATGTTGACCTTTACCCCCCGCTCCGCAGCGGCCAGCAAAAGTCGGTCAACTCGATAATCTTCGTTCGCCGACGGAGGCCGTCTCAGGTACAGCTCCGGACTGAGCCACCAGTCCAGGATCCAGATACTCTCCTTGGCTTCCTCGAGAGCGACAGAGACAGCCCACATATAACCACATCCGTCGACGTACCATTTTGCATCGCTTCCCGTCCGTGCCGGCGCGAAGCTGTGAAAGCGATTTCCGGTGCTGGTATGTATGTGAGCATCGTCGTGGTGAGGGGCTTCCTCAGGCTCGCCGGAGAGGCTTGCCTGGAGGCCATCGAACTTGTCTTTTAATTTATCGAGAAAATCCATTTTTGGAAATTGCGAGTGTTAGTCCCACGAAAGTATCCACGGGAAAGGAACGCCAATGTGACAATCGTAGCGGTGTTGTTGAAAGAGAGGTAGATCTGACACTCGCGGTACACACCATGCCCTGTTTCATATGCTGCCCCTCCATGCTGCCCCTTTGGGATCATTCTGACCCCTGTTCAATATTCACTGAGTGGATGTTAGGTTGTCACGACTCTACTAAGCGCATAAACATCGAATTTCATTTCGTTGCTACCGACCAATCATAAGCTGTTGCAACACTGCAAATACACCCTCCATAATGGCCATCTGTGAAGCACTCTATCATCACACAATAATCATACAAAAGGAAGTCATCTAGCGCTCAATAGGCGAGTTATGCCGGAGTAAGTTGATTTGATAATCAAAGATGATATATAGAAATGTTCCCCAGTCATCCTCGCTTACCAAATGTTTCCCCTATTCTCAACTAATCAGCCAATCCCAAAATCCTGTATCGTGAGTGGCTACGGAAAGTATCGTCATACCTAGGACAAGCCTATTGATCCTGAAAATTCACCTGAGCGAAGCAAATTGAAACTCGAAACCAGGTAAAGAAACTTTGCACAGAATGTGGGTAAATCAAATTTTGCTGTTTCCAAGGTTGACTACCATTTTCAGCACTTGGTTCAGACGCTTGCTCTGCTCTTAGTAAATACAATCTCATCTCGCTGAGAGGAGTTGAACCACTTCTGAAAATTGTGAGAATAATGATCATCGCCTTTGTGTTAACCCAATAATCTACAAAACTTGCGTTGGTCTGATCTGATTGTTTGCGAAAGTGACAGCTGGTCCTGAGGCTCGGAACTTCTGTGACCAGGCTGAGATAGTATCTGATACCAAAACTTGGCGACAAACTACTATGGCAGGATTGAGTAAGATTTACCAGGTAGTGTGCCGGAATTGATTTCCTGGGGAGACAGTAGTAGGAATTGAAGTTAAATATCACTGATCCAGCTCTCATTTGGACCCGAAACCCCTAATTCAGATATCTTATTTAAATTGCATAGTTCCTAGTGCGGTATTGTTTAATACCAAGCTAAGATCTACTTGTTAAGCTAGTCATGTTGACTGAATAATCTCCATCCAAAGCACGTCGAAACTGGCCGAAACAAGCCTGAGTGGTTTTCGACTTTGCCCTACTCATTTGATGCTCTGTAATTCCTATCACCTAGTTGGAGATGCTTCAAGATACCGAGATACCCGTACAGAATCTACTTACGGACGATGTTTCCCGTCTTTAGTTCAACGGCATTGCCGACAGGGCGGTACGTAGGCTCTACGGGTCCGCAGCACTGGAGATCGATTCACTAGTTGCAACAAACTATACGTAGGAGTACGCGTTGCCGTATTCCCCTGTATTATTCTAGAGCAGAGATCATCGTCAATAAATTGAAAGTGTCTCCGCACAAAGAATCTGCACTTCGAGGTCGGGAAATAAAAAGGTTCAACCCCATTCTCATTACACACTCAAAACCAACATAAAAGAATAACACCAGAGCTTCGAGCTTAAGATTACCCTACAACGTCAACGCGGCACAGCGAATGATGGAAAGTTGGCAATGGCAGCAAAGCATGGGAAGCCATAAAGCTCGGAAAGTTCCTGGCGGAGTTTTCCCAAGTGGCTGGATTTGTTGCAGTGTTCTCCTGTTCCGATAGGACGCCCAGCCGGATAAGCCTGAAGCGAAGTAATAGCAGCATTGTGCAGGCGGTGAACATTGCGCTGTCTGTAGATGTAAATAGCAACCATTGTGTGATACCTGCATAGTATATTAATTACTACATGATTGAAACTACGTACTTCATATGTTGGTTGCCCATACTCACTTTACCATGCCTATTGACCCAGGAATTTTTACCCTGTTTTGAGTTTGTAAAGGCTAATTGTTCACCCCATTGTAGTGATACTTTTTAATTGCGCTACTCTGCCGTAACCCAGTTTTCAATCTATTGTACTTACTCGTTGTAAACCTTACCTGGCTTATCTGTCGTGATAAGAGCAGACTTTCACTGGGTGCTTCATTTGTGCAGTTCCCCCACGGGCTGTGAATGGCCCATTCACACAGACATGTGCCCATAGAAGACAGCGTATCGTCGAATCACATTAGTCGCAAAAACAGCCCTTGTTCATATTTGGATTTGCGCTATCTGACCGGTCGATGGCCATGTGGCAGTGGGTGTTCACCAGGATCAACTGATCCCACGGGTTTGGTGCGGCACAGCTTTCCCCATCCGAACCTAGACTTCGGACAGGCATTGATGTTATAGGCGTAAGCGACAGAGTACGACCTTGTAATGTATCGAGAAACCCCGAGTCTCTTCAGCTTCAGCTGAGTCTCGACCTCCACATCATACCATGCCCATCTTCCACCAGAAATGGGATCAATATTGAATAGGCGATGAACCAGCTCCGTTCTCAACACCCCTTATTATACATGCCAGCCATGAAAGACTATACATGAACGAGAGGTTGATGTTCACAAACCGCGACAAGAGGTAGTTCCGGGAATGTTACACATTCAACGTGGTCACCTATTCAGTAACACCTCACCCTTCTCCGGGACGATCAGTTCGAGAGCCTAGCTCAGATGTCTCTCCCAACAGAACTGCGTGGCACCAATGCACGCGGTGTAGATATCCAAGAATGGATTGAAAACAGCTCCGAGAGCTCGGTATCCTCCAGTCCACCATCCTCCTCACAGTCATCTCAGGAAACCGTATTTGGCCTTGACAACTCATCAAGAAGTACAAACTCTGCATACGATTACGATAAAGAGAATTTAGAATGTGAAAAGAAGTTCGCCGAATACATAGCAGAGGTTGGAGTAGTAGAGGGTGAACATCCAGCTCAAAATGATGATCCGCTTCTCAAAGACTTGCCATGGCATGTGAGGAGAGTGGTTAGCTTAGACGACGACCCAACCCTTCCCACGATTACCTTTCGCTACTTTCTACTCAGCTTCCTCTTTGTGATCCCCGGCGCATTTCTTTCTCAGATGTCATACTTTCGCACAACTTCCGCGCCATATTCCATCTTCTTTGTGCAAATAGGTTCCAACTATGTCGGACAATGGCTCGCCGCTACGCTTCCAGCTTGGAGGGTCTCCATACCGCGCACAAACATAGGATTCAGTCTAAACCCAGGTCCATTTAGTGTGAAGGAACATGTTCTCGTTGTAATTTGCGCCGCCTCGGGAGCGACCTATAACCTGGCTTACAGTTCCATATCGATAGCAGAGTTGTGGTTCGACTACAAAGTGCACCCGACTATTGCAATCATTTTCATGTGGACGGTCGTCTGGATAGGTTATTCCTATGCTGCACTTGCTCGCTCATTCCTGGTCTATGATCCTCAATATCCTTGGTTCCAAGCACTATGTCAATCCGCACTATTCGAGACTCAGAAAAGACAGAGAGAGAATCCAAGTCCAACTTCCCGAAGACAAATGATCGTATTTTTTGTAGCGCTATTTGGTGTCTTCATGTGGCAGTTTCTTCCGGCCTTCGTCTTTCCGATGCTGAGTTCTTTGGCAGTTTTATGTTGGATTGCTCCCAACAATGCTACTGTAAATTTTATCGGCTCCGGCTTGGGCGGAATGGGATTTTTGAACTTATCATTTGACTGGTCCAATATTGGACATCTCGGCAACATGGGCAGCTTATTCCTAACTCCATGGTGGACCCAAGTTATTGTATTCGTGGCATTTGTCCTCAATTGCTGGGTACTCATACCAGCATCAAAGTGGGGAGGTATGTCCGAATGGAATCACAAGTTGATGTCAAATCGACTCTATCAAGGTGAGTTTAGCAACAATATCCCTTTCCTCCTACTGATAGCATTCTAGGGAATGGAACACTGTATCCAATCGGTAAACTGATCACACCTCAATATGACTTCAATGCGACAGCATATGAGGAATATGGGCCTATCTTTATGGGTTCTCAACAGTTGTGGAACATGTTCTTCGACTATGCCTCATTTACGTCTGCATTCTCTTGGGTACTTTTCTTCGGATGGCCTCAGCTGAAGGCGATGTGGACGAAGTGGCAGGCACGACGAGCTAGCGGGTGGAAGATAAGCGTCAACGATCAGTACCCAGACCAGCTAAATGTGCTTATGCGGTCATATAAAGAAGTGCCAATATGGTGGTTCATCGCTCTCTTCCTTTGTTCTTTTGTTCCATCAGTTGTAATTCTTGCAAAAGGCTATTTCTTCATCCCTCTGTGGACATATTTCATAGCTATCCTTACAGGCGCCGTTGTCGTTGTTCCTCTTGGCTGGCTTTATGCACTTTCCAACTTTCAACTTGTAAGCAACCCCCTTATGCTCACTTCTTTGCTAACAAAATTTTAGCCGACAGGCTCCACTAATGAGCTTCTCTATGGTCTTATGGTGAACAGCGTTCAAGGTCATAAAAACCCAGTTGGGGCCTCCATATATGGTACAATTGCTGGTGACGCGTGGTATCGTGCACAATATATGCTGCAGGATCAGAAAATTGGCCACTACATGCACATCCCTCCGAAGGCCGTGTTCTTCTCCCAAGTGTTTGGTTCATTCATCGGAGTACCGATAAATTATGGCGCTATCCGCTGGATTCTAGACACCAAGGGTGAGTATCTCACCGGTGTTAAGGTAGACCCCAAACACCAATGGACCGGACAAGATCTTGTGACAACACTAAGTTACTCAACACAATATGTGCTCATCGGGCCAAAGAGATTGTTCACTCAGGCTTTATTTCATCCAGTTGCATATGGCTTCTTAGTTGGTGCCGTGGTTCCAGGCATTCTCTTCCTACTCCATAGGAAGTTTCCCAAGTCGCCTTTACAGTTCGCTCTGGTAAGATTTCAGTTCAAGCCGCTTATAGTAAGACCTAGCTAACACCAGACCAGTGGAACACAACTATCTTCTTCTGTACAATGTCGAATTTCTACGGCAACGTTTCGACAGGATATCTTTCTGCAATCATAGGTGGTTTCGTAGTAATGTATTGGGCCTACAACCACCATTATGACCTCTGGGCGCGGTACAATTACATCTTTGCAGCTGCTTTTGATGCAGGCTTCAACTTTAATATGTTGTTTATATTTTTGGTGTTTGGTGCTGGCAAGATTGTAAGTTTTCTTTATAAACCCAGCCAGTCTATGGACTTGGAGATCCTTCGCTAATGACTGTGACCCAGATTGAAATGCCTTCCTGGTGGGGAAATGACTCTAGGAATGTCGAGAGGTGTTTTGCCCTAGACAAATGAAATAATGGAAATGGATGTTTATTTTGGGAATGTAATATGAAGCGAAATTAGCGGGCGTTGGAAGGTGGAGCTGACCCAGGAGGGTCCTGTATACCCAAATTTCTAAATGGCCTATGTTAGTAGTTGTATACCTAGAAATTAATGAACATTTGCTTGATGTTGAAAGAGTCCATAGCAGGGTAAAGTTGTTGTTGAGTGGGATCGATCGCACGCTCTGCGGGATAGCAGATGTGAAGTTTGGATGCCAAAATGAGCAAACGAGATGGTTCAATATGTAGTCGCCCTTCTCCCTGTCTTTCTTCTTCCATCAAGTCTCAGGAATTGAAAGAAATGCAGCCTTCGCAAGCCCCACGAGTATAGATGTCATTGTTCTATTGACACGAATCCGAGTTCGCTCTGCAACGGCAGCCAATTCTCAAAATTTGCTCCCTGCAGGAGTTTCACCGGCTGGATCATTTTGCTCAAAGAACAAAAATGTCGAAAGTAGAGGGGAAGATTGATCATGTTAAGGCATGATAAGACTGAAGAAGGGGTCGTCTATGGCTAAACGCTAGAAGACTTGCTTGCTTGCTACCTTCCTTTTCCTCTCCTTCCGAGTTGAGGTTGCCAAGATTTATTTGTACACCTTCATCATTGATATAAGCACTACTCCTCACGGACTTGCCACGAGCGTTGTGATATCTCCACACCCATATTAGTGCTAGGCGAGTCTCATATTATGGTAGGGAATGAGCTTGATGTATTGTATAAACTTGCATGAGGAAACGGTATTGTAGATCGTATGATATACAGATTTGGTCCGGCGGCTGGCGCAATTTGTCTCTCTGTTTTACAAATCAGTACGATCTACACGACTTTGGTGGCAGTTCTCCGGTATCTCGAGAGATATCGAGTTTTAAAGGTGATGTTTATCAATTCATGACCAGACAGAGAGAGACTCAGGAAGTGCACAAGCAGATGAGAGCTCTGTGCTTCTTTGACTTTTATTACTCCTAAGCCAGCCTAATCTATAATTGGTACTTAATAGGTAAACCTGTTGACTCGTCCATCCCTGCGCCAGGAAGGCTTTTAATCATTATACTCGACCGCTACTAATACATTCATATTCCACAAATCGGACCAGCTTTAAGCCTTTTCGTTTTCGTTGCCGTTTGTCGCATCTCCATTGGCGCCTGTTGCCTCCGTAGCTTCACCCGTACCTGCTTCGCTCACAACTTCTCCGTTAGTTCTTACCCGTTTACTTTCCTCTTCATGTCCATTTGTCTCATCCCCTTCGGTCGCATCTCTTGATCTCACATTTCCCGCGCCAGGACCCAATCCCTTTATCCAAACTCCATCATCGTCAAAGTACTCGTGAACATTCTCCGCGGTGATCCAGCCTGAGCTTCCAGGGAAAGCAGGTGGTAATCCGCCGCTAGGTGCGCCCTGTTGAACGCCTGGTAAGCCACTAATCCCAGTATATCCTACACTACCTTCAAATGCAATCCGGTCGTCAAACCCATCCTCCATGTCCTCATCGTCTTGTGATGGGGGGTCTGGATTAAGGTCTGAGCATACCTGGATTGCACTATAAAGGCCATCAACTTCTTCCGGTTTTGGAACAATGTAGAGCTCGATTGGGCGGAGTTCCTCTTGGCCAGTCGGCTCTGCACCTGTATAGTCGAGGTGTACTAGGAGGGCCGGCTCATCATCTAACTTTGCGGTTGCAACAAGAGGCATATCTGGGTAGGGGATTTGTATGCCTTTTCCAAGCCTGTTATTGAACATGATGTAGTTTCTATAAAGCGATTAGTATTCCATTGGTACATGAGGAGGAATACATACTCAGACGTTACCATAATATCAACCTTTTCCTTAATGCGTGTGCGGTCTTCTGGACTTGCAGCACATGGCAGATGAAAGATATCAGGGGCGGGAAAGTGGTGAGCAGTCATAACTACAGTGGCATCCGTGACCCGAGAGTATAGGACCGGTTTTCCAAGATAGAAGCTTTCGGGAGTTTGGGATTCATGTTCTTCTCTGGTTTTGTACGACTCGGGCAATGGTGCCTCGAAGATTGTGGTTGCAACCATGGTGGGTGACTATTGAACTGAAGCTAGGATGCTTCTAGAAAAAACCAAAAAGAAGATAGAGATTGGTATCTGTTGTTGGCGTGCGTGTTTGATAATTGGGTTTGTTGATGTACGAGGCAGCTACACAAGGCTGAGAAACTTCCTGATTCTTCAGGGACTCAGCCGCTAGTGAGGCGGGGGACATGCTAAGCGAGGAACCCCTTGTTGACCGTGTGCGCTCGTCACCGATGAGAAGGAGGAACGATATCGCGTACTAGATATTCAACGATATTTAATTCTACTTTATCATGCTTCATAGTCCGAGACTATTTCTGATCTAGACTATATGCCCGAGTTCTTTGAAGGTTATGTGAAGTCCCTGCTTTGGGCTACCATGTGGCCAACTCATCATGAATGTAATATGAATAAGTGGTATGAAATGTAGATACTGGTTCTTTGGAAGGAGCAACTACCTCCTTACGGGTCTTGAGTAGATATTTTTTTATTCCCATACACCTTGCCAGGGAGACCTTCAAATTCTATAAGTCTTAATATTTTCACATTCTTAGAAAACCCTCAGATTATCATTCAAACCCAATAAACCAGAACAACTAATAATTCCATTGAACGGTAACCCTAGTTTGGAAGTCTGGATTCTCTATGTAACAATACTACTAGATTAACTGAATATGTATAATTTCTGTTTGGAGAGTGCATATTTTCTGATGATTATTACGTCATCCCACCAAAAGCCATTAGCGCAGCGCTTCCAACCACGACCGTTCCCCAAAGAGATATTCTTAAGCCATTTGCCTGGTTTGCTTCGATAGGTGTAGGTGTAGTGGTGTTCGTGACCAAACTATCGTTCTTCGTGAGGTAGTAGTTGGCAGCAACGACCTGTCCCAACGCTGTATCTGCTACGAACTTTTCAATATCAAAACCAGCTCTTGCTTGAATTATCGGCAGGTATTCCACAGGAACAACCAGTGGGTTTGCAAAGAGTAATTGGATGTATCTATGAGCTCTAGATGGGACCTCGGGTGGGGGACCTGGTGCTCGATATGTAGCCACGGCAGTTGCGTTGGGAAGTGACAGCGGAGTGGCAGAGGTGATATTGCCTTGTAGCCAGTGCAGTACTTGGCGTGCTGTTCCATTAGGATTCCTTGCATCAGGATCAAACATGATCAGAGTGTAGATTGTCGACGAGTCTGACGCCCCGGAAAAAGAGATCACTGGCTGCGGGTTGGCTCGCACAGCTGCGGGTTATAATTAAATTACTGCTATGAATACATCAAGGAGGTCTTACTGGCGAGATCAAGAAGCTGGCCAGGCACAATGTCGGTAGTAAATGCAGGATAGGAAACATTGAGATGACTTGTTGATACAATCGAGGGGAATTCAAAGTTTGGGGGAGTTTGAGCAGAAACGAAGCTTCCAAACATTAACGTTGCGATAATATTAGCGTACATTTTGTTTTACGGTTGTAGGAATGAATAGTGGTTGTATTGACATGACAGAATTGGAGCAAGCTTCTGGGGACTGCACCTATATACACTTATGGCTAAGCCCATCGATCTATTGCATCATGTAAAGTATCATGTTGGATCGTGCTTTATAGGCGACCAAGACGCTAGTGAAGCCTATGACACCTTGGATGTCCCTGCCAAGCCTACTTTTGCCAGTTTCAGTTAGCTCGTAGAGTTTCGGGATGGTGAAGCTACTTGGCGAATAGGAGAGCGATAATGGCTGAATGTGACAGCTATTATATGCGCATATGTAAGCATAGGCTATAACAAAGTCCGTATTATACATCGCTCTGAGTATATAGGGCTGAGTATATTGGATCGTCGTGGGGCATATAAGATAGTACCACCGTTGGTGTTACATATAATTGCACTTGACTGCACAGCCACTCAGAGCGGCGTAGTTCCGCTAACTCCGACAACAGTCAGCTTGTGTTATATATCTTGCCTTCCATCGCTCTTCCACCCTCTATAGGAGAACGAGTCGAATCTAACATGGGTCGAGAGAAGAACCAAGGCAGGTCAAAAGGCTGCGCTAATTGTCGCCAACGCAAAAAAAAGGTAGCCACCAACCATATCCCCGTAAGCTTCCTCGTGCATACTGACTGGTCTTTAGTGTGATGAGAAACTTCCTAAATGTTCACCTTGCCTAGCATCAAATCGGGAGTGTTTGGGATCAGCTGATGGCATGGTGTTTGTTAACACCACGGATAAGCCATGTAAACCAAAGGGAAAGCCACGCCACAAAGGTACAGTTCGGAAAGCGCTCGGGACAGAGTTAGCTACAGCCACCCATGAGAAATCACAAAGCACATCAGACACTGTAACAGCCGACTCAATTATCGAACACTATGTGCGAAACTTAATGAGTAAATCAGCAAGAACGTCAACAAGCACACAATCACTTCTTTGCCCAAACTTGTCATGTGCGAGTATCTTCACGCAGCAATTTATTGAGAATTGGATGAATGTGTCCAGTTGCGGCGGTTTGAGTTGGGTTCCCTCCCTCCGACTTATACTACCGGACAGATCGTTCGCTTCTGTCGAAAAGTCGATCGTAGCAGCTTCTCTAGCCTACTATGGCATAGTTGCAAAGGATAAAGCTGCAGGTATGGAAGCTCGCAGGCTTTATGGTCTGGAATTGAGCAGGCAGAGAAACCGGCTGAATTACCTGAAAGCAAATGGGGAAACACCAACTATCGCAGATGTATGTTCATCATTGGCACTGTCTTTCTTTGAGTTGGTAGAGAGCACCGGGCCCACTGGATATCTACAGCACATTATGGGATCCGAGGAGCTTTTAGCAATGATTGGCCCTGAAGGATGTACTTCACCCGAACTCTTTACTCTCTTTCGAATCGTGAGAGGAGAAATGGTAATCTGCCCAATCAACTTTCTTTGGCTCCTGTTAACTTCATAGATCTATGTCTCAATTCGACGCCGTAAGCCTTCGGTTTTCGCTCAAACCAAGTGGATGGCACTTCCATTTGCTACTCACACTCGCACAATTGGGGATAGACTCGGAGATGTTTTCCTACTCTTGCCGGCTCTACTATCCAGACTGGATAAGACGAAATCTCCAGGGAATGACCCAGATTTGAAAATTGATGCCGACTTACTGTTGTCGGAGCTAGCCGGGATGCATGACTTTTTCCAAGCTGATATGAAAGGAGACATCAATTCTTATGCAAATTCCGAAGAGTTCAAGAACAACCCCATGCTATTGGTAATAAAAATATTAATAAGCATACTTCACCATACCGCAGTTTTACTTGTTGCATCTGTATCCCACAAAGCAAATTCGGATTCTTTGATAGATTCTGTGACTATGGCAGCACGTTGTGCTGCTATACTCAAACAGGTTGATGACATTTTGTCAATGAACATCGAGGGAATCTTCCCAAGCATAGTTACAAGCTTGATGGTCGTAGTTATCTGGAGTCCTATCGCTGAACAACGGGAAGCTGCTCGCAAGGTTTTACAGCGGAGAAAGGATGAAAAGGGAATTGAGGATTGTCTGAATACTTTGATCATGGATTCCATCCAGTACGGAGAGAAGCCCGCCCATACCTGGATTGAGGCCACCAGTGAGTGAAACCGGAGGTGTAATACCGCAAATTTGCCTGACGACGGAGCCGTAGCTCGGAAAAAACATGTCGCCGCAGATAAAGAATTTGAGAAGATAATAACAGGGGTAGGTTTCCGGCCTGTACACTATGTCCCTACAATCTATCGTGTCTGAACATCAATTTCATCTCGCATCGATCTGACTGTTTTTTTTTAGTGTTTGTTTAAGTTCAACATTACTGATCTACTCACTGAAGTAGTAGAGGACTCGTTGTCAAGAACATGGCGGCAGACAGAGCCAGTGTCGATATACATGCCCGGAATTATCGGAAGTTTGCCCACCGACTCTCAACGTGAATCACACATGTGACTCGTTATGTGGTCTCTAACGCCCTCAAGGTCTACGCTCAACTTTCAGGAAACGAATCTTGAATCCATATTATAGAACTCCAGCCTCAGTCACCATGTCAAACTCGCTCCAGCCTGAGAGATCATGGAAGATAAAGTTGGCCACCCACTGCTACTTTTATCTAGCACGTCGACCACACCGTAGTCAGATTACGCTACACTAAAAATCTGTGTCCCTATTTCAATCGGAAGACAGGACAAGCAGCATCTACTCCTAGTTTGATGGTTTCAATATATGTCTCATTCAACGACTCAGCATTCCTAACCACCAAGATCACCACAGCGAATCGCATCCAGTATCACAGACCTTGGAAGAATGGAAGATGGTAGTTTGTAAGATATTTATGCGATCAGATGTTGTAGGGAAATTGGTGTATCTAGACAATATAAACCATAATTTGTCATGTGTAAAAATCGTACTTTTCACGATTTTGCAAACAATCAAATTATCTTATAATCTGCAGATTATTGTGCCAGAGAGCTGTTTTATTGAAAGTAGGTTAGAGGTTGAACGAGAACAACGAACAATCGAGGGAATGAAGCGATAAGCAATGTTATCAGTAAAGGCCACTTGGAAATCCATGGACAAGCGTAGCCCCTCTTGCGTGACAGGAGATTGCAGCACAATATAACCAGGGATGGAAGGCTAAACAGGCACCCAACCATTCTTCAATGAGACGAGTAAGCGTAGCCAGTCAACATCAACCGTGGTGTCCATCCATACAAGGATTATCAACACCCTATGCATGTTGAGGTCATAATTGAACAAGTAAATAAACCCATTGATAATAACGAAGTACCGAAGTTTCCAATTCACCTACATATTGATCTGACTTTGTGAAGACTGGTCGGTGAAAGCCATCAGATTCCCTTGACATGGCGACTCCTTCTACTGCATCCACCCCACCAAAGTCTCCTGGAGAGCGTCTCTCCAGTTTCTTTGACAACTTCCTGAAAACCGTAGCTGGGATATGCACATTTGGAGCTTCTCTCACCTTCTCGAAAATCATATCCGATCCGGTTGTCCCCTGGATCAACTATGGCTTCTCACACTTCCAGGTCCAACGCTACATTGCCATCTCGTGGCTGTGCTTCATTCTCGGTCTCGCTATTACATCTTTCGCAGCCTCGGCTCTCTCTCTGTGGCGCCCGAAGCTTATCAAAGCTTTTGGGACCGTGGATAGTGACGGTAGACGGACTGTGATGTGGTGGGCTACAG